>VFQQ010001011.1_pt1 | contig 44171 bp, 74 predicted proteins | sample 3512341 | NCBI WGS metagenome assembly VFQQ01 (sample SAMN10412373, study PRJNA504923) | tailings metagenome | isolation source: Relicate 2 Philex TSF1 revegetated site | place: Philippines: Tuba, Benguet | collected 2017-08-29 | reverse complement strand
CAGCATGCGCAGCGCGCGGTGCGCCACCAGCGCGTTGCCGCCCATGGAGGGCAGCAGCTCCAGCAGCGCCCGCGCCAGCGGCACCGCCTCCCCCACCGGCGGCATGTCCTCCACCTGCTGCCGCCTGGGTGGAGCCATGGGGTCGATGCACACCTGGGTGGGGCGGGGGCAGGGGCAGGCAGGAGGGGTCAGACTAGAAGGGCGCGGCCAGCTGCTCGTCGCACGCCTGCTGTCTGGGCGCAGTCACCTGCAGGCAGGATGCCACGAGGCCCCCCAGGCCAGAGGTTCAAGCCATCCCTAAGGCAGACCCACCTCGTGGTTGAGCAGCACCACCAGCGCCTCCATCAGCATGGTGCACACATGGCCGGCCTCAGAGCCTTCATCCGCCAAAGCAAGCTTGCCCACCACCACACCTGCGGTGCGGGAGCAATAGTGTGCAGAGCAGCAGATGGCTGCACAGTGAACTGGAAAAGGGAGATGAGTGTCTCTGCCTTCGATGGCAGGGACATTGCTCACAACATGCAAGCACACTACCCCATATTGCCAACAACCTGGTCCCTCGCCCTGCTCACCCAGCAGCTGGGCCAGAGTGGAGGTGAAGGGCGCCGCCAGCATGGCCGACTTGATGGTGGGGCGGTACACCAGCGGCACAATGACCTGCAAGAGTGCATGAGGGGCGGGCCTGAGCTCGGACTTAAGCTTGGTGTGGCAAGCCAGCAAGCAGTGTCATGCAAACATGTGTGCAAGGTGAGCCGCAAGGGGAGCACGCTGGGCGCCCAGCTCTGATGCGCCCACCCAGCTCTCCCTCCCAGCCCTGCCTCGCCTCCAGCAGGCGCCGCGCGTCGTGCAGCGGGGCGGGCGAGTCTGCCGCGGTCTGCAGCTCCTCCAGCAGCGGCTCCACCAGAAACGGGCCCATGCCGCCGCCCAGGCCTGAGAGTGGAGCGCAGGGCAGCCGGCGCTTGGTGTGTGAAGCCTGCTGCCATGCAGGCGCGTGCTGCCGCTTGGCGCCTGTGCCACCCACCCATTATACCCAACCGCTGGGGCAACTCATCTGTCCACAACCAACTCTCCGGCTCAGCTCAGCAGGCCAGGCCGAGCGCTGCCGCACACCTGCCGCACGTGCCATCACTCGCACCACCGCGGCCCGCAGCAGGCGGCTCTCGCTGGTCAGCGCGGCGGCAATGAGGCGGCGGAAGGACGCGCCGCATGGCTCGATGGCGGTGGCCAGTGCGGCGCGGTACCGTCGGTCAGAGGGTGGCGCCTGTCAGAGGGGCACAGGTGGGTTCAGGCCAAGCTTGCTGGGCTGCACAGCAGGCAGAGGCTGCACATTCAATTTTGCAAGAGGCAAGGTTGCGCGAGTCAGTAACCCCACCAGCGCCCACCTGCGTGACTTTGCGGCCCACGGCAGGCCACTCGGCCGGGAAGAGGTCGCCCAGCAGGCACGCCGCAGCAAACATGTCTCCAGGGGTCTGCAGCAAACAGGTTGCAAAGCATGTGCTAGCTTGCTTAGGTCACAACCGAGGCATGCAGGCTTGGTGGCTGGCAATGCTGCGCCACAAGCCGCCAGGACTGCCGTCTGTGCACAACAGTACTGCTCTCACCTGCGCGGCTGCCTGTCCTGGCTCCAAGCCCGGCGCTGGCGTGCCCCAGAACACCTGCTGCAGCAGCGGCGGCTGCATGGCAGAAGGTGCGGGCAACAAGTTGCTCAACAGGCTGCAGGCGACCAGTGAGGGCCGAGGCAGGCGTGGCGGGCAGCAGGCAGGGAAGGTGCAGCATGCAGGCACAGGAGCATCTGCAGTCAGAGCCACGCCGCACACCACCCCAGCCGAGAACCCACCTGCCATGGTTGCGCTGCCTCCACATAGCAGCGCAGGCAGCTGGCCAGGTGGTAGCGTGCCACAAGCACAGCCTGCATGGCGCCCGCGCTCGCGGCGTCACCGCCGCCCTTGCCGCCCAGCATGCACGCCAGGCTCTCGTCCTGGCAGCACAGCGCAGCGTGGGCACGCAGCAGGCCCGCCAGCAGGCTGACGCTCTTGACGGGGCAGGTGGAGCTGTGAGGCATGGCAAGGACGGGGGGCTGGTGAGCATAGCAGACCCAATCAGTAGGAGGCTGCATGGGGAAAGCATGTGCTTCGGCGCAATCCAGCCCTCCCCAATGTGCCACAACCACAGCACGCGTCTCACCCGCGCAGATGCTGCAGCAGGCAGCTCATGGCTGCGGCAGCTGCCTCCAAGAAGCTCAGGGCCCGCAGGCGGCAGGCCGCCGCCTCGCCCGCATCGATCGAGTGCCCCGCCAGCACCTGCAACACCATCCCCAGGGTTCTCGAATCGTGGTGAGAAACGCACTGGCTGCATGCGCTCTGAGCAAAAGGGCACACTTCAGGAGGCACTGGCTGCATGCGGCTGTGAGCAATGGACACACTTCAGGAGGCACTGGCTGCATGCTGCTCTGCGCAAATGGGCACACTTCAGGAGGCACTGGCTGTATGCTGCTCACCTGCCAGCTGTCGTCCGCGGCCGAGGCCTCCACCAGCTCGCAGCCCGTCAGCAGGGCACGCAGCAGCACGGCCAGCCCCTCCTGCCCATCGGCGGCGTAGGCGGCAGCCCGTCCTGCTGCCCCTGGTGCCCACAGGCGCGCCGCCAGCAGGCGCAGGCACTGCTCGCAGCAGGCCAGCTTCTCGGGGTCGCTGCGGTGGGGGGAGGGTGGGTGGGCTAAACAGTCGGAACGGTTGGGATGGGCAGGCAGTGAGTCCAGGCAGCCTGCTCTGCCATGCAGGCTGCCATGCAGGATTGCATGCAAACCAAACCCGCCACACAGCGCAGCACAGCCCTGGGTTATGGGCTAGAACCACCCTGCCTGCGCAGCTGCGTGCTGCTTGGGGTCCTGCCCTTGCTGCCCGCCCCGCCCACCACCCACCAGAACAGCAGCTCCACATCCTGCCAGTGCACAGTGCGGGGGCTGCTGCTGCCCGCGCCCTCTGGCACGCCCAGCTGCGGCAGCTCCGCTCCCAAGAAGGTGAGCAGGGAGGGCAGGCCGCGCTCCTGCTGTGCCGTCATCACTGCTGCAACGGCGCCCTTGATGGAAGCCAGGGCGGCACGGGCGGCACCCAGCCCACCCACAGCGCCTGCCGCATCGGGAGGCAGCGCCACCAGCTGGCGCAGCTCCGCGGCAGCCGCAATCTGCAACGCCACGCCATGCTGCTGCCAGGCCGCAAGCGCCCCGGGGTGGCAGCCACGCAGCAGCGCCATGAGCAGCTGGGCGGCAGCCGCGCAGGCGGGGGCAGCCGCCAGCAGCAGCTGGAAATCAGGCTCGTACTGGCGCTGCAGCTCCGCCAGGGCAGCCGCCTCGCTGGCGCTGCCGCCCGGCTCAGGGCAAGAAGCGGCGCCTGTGCCGCAGGCGGCCCGCAGCAGCGCGCAGTGCATGTGCAGCATGAGCAGCAGGCGAGGCAGCGCTTCAGGCGCCCGCAGCGCCAGCGCCTGCACCAGCGCCAGCCGCCCCGTAGGCCCGCACTCCTGCAGCAGCGCCGCCGCCGTCTCAGAGGCCGCCGCAAACGCCTCGCTGTCCAGTGGCGCGCTGCACAGCTGCGCCGCCGCCGCTTCGGCCACAACCAGGTGCTGCAGCAGGGCGGCGCCCTCAGCGCCCGGCGCAGGCTGCCATGCGGCCGCCAGGCACCCGGCATTGGTGGCCAGCAGCAGCTGCTCCAGCACAGCTGCATTGCTCAGCAGCAGGCGGCGGCCGCCGCCACTGCTGGCCAGCACCGCCAGCAGCGGCTTGGCTCCTACGCCCAGCTGCTGCGCCATGGCCACCGCCAGCACAGCCGCCTGCTGGGCCGCTGCAGCCGCACCAGCTGAGGCAGCACCTGCTTCCAACGCCGCACGATGAGCAGCGGGCATGTGCAACAATGCCGCCAGCAGCGGCAGCACGCGGCGGGCAGCCATCGCGTCCAGCAGGGATGGCAGTGGCTCGATGGAGGCGGCAACCCTGCGGGGCACGCCAGCGCGTGCTCCAGCCGGGGTGCTACTGGCGCTGCCGCCGCTGCTGGTGCTGGTGCCGTCCAGTGGCTTGGCCAGCAGGTCTGCCAGCCGCTGCAGCGAGGCCGTGGCTTCAGCCACAAGCATGGATGCCTCGGGTGTGGGCATGCCGGCAGGCTGGACGCACGCCTCACTGCCGCCGCCACCACTGCTGTGCGCCTGCACAAGCTGCAGCGCCGCATCCTGGAAGGTGGCCGCCGCCTCGTGAGCGCGCAGCAGTTGCAGCAGCTGGCGGGCCAGCAGCGAGAACAGAGGCGGCTGCACCTCGGCCAGCAGGTGCCGGGCCAGGTGCTGGGCGCAGCCCACGTAGGCGCGCTGCTTGACTGCAAGCAGGAGGGATGCAGGGCGGCGAGCAGGTGGGCAGCTCAGCATGACTGGTGGCGTGCAAAGGGTGTGAGTCGGCTGGCTGGCACAGCATTATGGAAACCAGGCAAAACCCATACTTAAGCACGCGACCAGGGCATATGGTTGCAGGCACACACCAAGGCCGCACAATCACGCCTCTGAACACCCGCTGTGCAGCCCAGCACCCCAGCACTCACGCTGCCAGTAGTTCTGCATGCGCCTGCGCTGCTGGCCCTCGTACAGCTCCCACCGCTCCGTCTCGTTGGCCGGCGCGGCTGGTGGCGGCGCCTGCTGCTGCGGGCGAGGGTGTGCTGCCTGCGGCGCTGGCCGTGCCGCGTGGGCCTGGCCTTCCGGCCGCCGCCCCGCGGGCTCCGTGCGGGGCTGCTTGCTGTCGGGCCTGCCTTGTGCAGCGGCGTGCGGCACAGGCGGCGAGCGCTCGCGCTTCCGCCTCCGCTGCTCCTCATCTGCCCGCTGCTGCTGCTGCTGCTGCTGCCGGTGGCGCCGCTCCGCCTCCTCCCGCTCAGCCCACCGCCGCTGGCGCTCCTCCTCCTGCCGCCGCTGCTGCTCCAGCAGCCGCCGCTCCTCCTGCTCCGCCTGCCGCTGCTCCTCCTCAAGCCGCCGCTGCTGCTCCAGGTAGCGCCGATGGCGTTCCTCCTCCTCGCGCTCTGCCCACCGCCGCCGACGCTCTTCTTCCTCTTCCTGCAGCCGCCGCTGGCGTCGCCGCGCCTCCTCCTCTTCTGCCGCTGCCGCCTGCCGCCGCCGCTCCTCAGCGGCCTCCCTGGGCCACAGTGTGCGGCAGCAGGAGCAGCAGCGCTCAGATATTGAAACAGGACCCTGCACAGACAGCGCAGCAATACACTGCACCATGCACTCGCTGGCCCGCCTGCCACTCTGCCCTGCTCCCACCTGTCTCCGCGAGAGCGCGCCTGCCGGCTGCGATCCCGGCTGCGGTCCTTGCTGCGGTCCCGCCCGCGGGATCGGTCCCGCCTGCAGCTCACCAGGCGAGCCGCAGACCAAACACATTCGTCGGATGCAAGCAGGCTGCCTGGAGACGGCAGGCCAGCCGAAGAACAAGCAATACAGCCCGACAACAAACAACAGCAACATGCTGCGGCTGGGCATCACAGACCAGCATTGTCACAACACAGCCCACCTGCTGTCCTTGCGCCGCCGGTCGCTGCGGTCACGGCTGCGCTCCCTGCGCTCCTCGCGCCGCCGCTTGCCGCTGCCGCGCTCCTCCTCCCCATGCGAGTCGTCTGCGGATGCGCAGCAACGATGCAAGCTTGGTGAGTGGCAAGTTCTCAACGCGAGAGGCGGCACAATCAACCAACACCGGGCAGCACCTCCAACAAAGCTGCAGCAGCGCTGCAGCAAGCCCCCCACTGCACACCTCCCATTTCATCACCCCCTGCACCGCCACCTGCTTCTCCCAGCTCACCGTCCCGCCCCAGCTCCCAGCGCTCCCCGGGGTCGGCGCCACGGTGGCGGCCCCTCAGCGGCGGCGAGTCGGCGGCGCCATCGACTTGCGGCACCACTGCCCCCAGGTCACCGTAAAGGTCTTCTGCATCTGCCTCCCCGCCGCCAGCTGCAAGGCTGCCGCCTGCAACTGGGGCCGCAAGCAGGGCAGCGGCGGCTGCCGCCTCTTGCCCCTCATCAGCTGGACGGTCAGCAAAGACGTCTTCGCCAAACGCCGCCTGCTCAGCTGCCGCCGCAGCTGCCGCTTGCTGCGCCCGCTGCTCGGCAGGGCTGGCTGCGTCGGCGGCCTCGTGGTGTTGGTCGACACCTTGCCCCGCCTCCTCTCCGCCGTCCTCTGCGGCGGGGCACAGGTGGCAGCGAAGCACCCCTCAGCCAAGAGCACATCAGCCACAAAACTGCGGCTAAGCAGTGCGGTCCCAACTGCTGAGTTGGCAAGGCAAGCCCGGCAGGTCAAGCAGCCCCCAAGCGCCCCACATGGGGGCGTGTCAGCAATCGGCTGCAAGCGTCGCACCTGAGCGACCATCGTCGTCGTCCCCGCTGCTGCCGCTGCGCATCTCATCCTCCTCCTCCTCGCTGTCATGGTACAGCATCTGTGCCTGATCTGCCAGCCGCTGCTGGCGCCACTGCTCCTGCAGCGCAGCGTGCTCGGGGTGCTCCGCCTCCTCGCCCGGCTGCCCCTCCGCTTCCTCCATCAGCTGCTCCTGGAAGGCGGCAGCCGCCTGGGCGGCGGCAGCAGCAGCAGCCTCATCGTCCTCCTCCATGGGCGCGGGCGCACCGGCGGCAGCATCCTCAGATTCCCGGCCGCTGGGCAGCAGCGCCGCTGCGCCTGCCGCCGCCGACACACCGGCATGCGCTGGCTGCCGGCTGCGCGACTGCCACACAATGCCGCGGGGCGGCCGCCACAGGCCCAGCAGCGAGGCGGCACCCAGGGCACCGCAGTGCCGTGCAATCAGCAGACAGGCGGTCGTGGCGTAGCGCGTGAAAGAAGGCGGCGCCTGCAGCAGGGAGGGGATGGGGAGAGGGGCAGACAGCTGAGCAGCAGCGCTGGCTTACCAAGTTAGGATGTGCGCACAGCACCAGCATATGGTTCGGCAGCAGTAATACGCATGCCTAAGTTAAGTTCACACCAATCGGCCCAGCCAGAATGCAAGAACGGGTCCAGTCAGCGCCCAGGCATCAAAGCACACCCGCCTCCCTCAGTACCACGCACCAGCGGCATCGTCAGCACGTCGTCCAGCAGGACGGCCCCCCAGCGTGCCACCAGCATGCGCGCGCCTTCGCTGCAGCTGCACAGCAGCACCGCGGCAGCCAAGCCGGCTGTGCTGCAGCGCATGGCCGAGGCGGTGCGCCATGCGCCGCCAGCACCTAGCAGGCCGCACCAGCCCAGCACCATGTCGGCAGCAGTGCAGAGCAGCGCCTCGCCGTGCAACAGCGCCTGCTGCTGTGGCTGGCTGCGCTGCTGCGACCGGGTGGCCTGCTGGGCGTCACATGCTGGCTGCTCAGTGGCTGGGCTGCTTGGCGGTTGCTGGGTATCAGGCATGGCCACATCGCCCGGCTCCGCCTTCACGTCTGCCTCCTGGCCTCCCTGCGCCTGCTGCCCCTCAGCCGCCCCCTGCCTGCCATCCTGCTGCTCCGCCTGCTGCTCAGCAGATTTGGGCTTGGGCTGCTGTGCCGCTGCTTGCTCCGCCTGCTGCTGCTCCGCCTGCTGCCCCCCGGCAGGCACCGGCTCCCGCCCAAAGCTGCCGTCCGCCAGCTGGGCGCACACAGCATCCGCCACAGCAGCAGCAGCCCTGATCACGTGCCGCGGCGGAGGGTGCAGCGCCATGAGCCGCTCCGAGGCTCCCACCAGCTGCCAGTAGGCCACCAGCTGTGCCAGCGCAGCCTCCACTGCGGGCTGCAGCGGCACGGCGGGCATGCAGCTTGCTGCAGTGCTGCCTCCCGCCTCGCCATCTTGCTCTGCCGGCCCGGCCTGCTGCTGCTGTTCCTGCTGCCGCAGCCACTGCAGCGCGCCGGCCAGGCTGATGCGGCGCTGTTGCGGGGGAGGCGCTGCCGCGGCCGCAGTTTCCAAGTCAAACCCCAGCAGCGTGAGCGGCACCGTCTGGTACCGGCCACGCAGCAGCACACGCTTGGTCACAAAGGGCTGGTCCAAGGGAGGGGGTGAGCAGAAGGAGGGTGAATGAGTGATATGCAGAGAGCATTGAAAAATAGCCACGGGGACAGTGCGCCGCACACAGCGGCCTAGTATTTGTTCCGGGGGACTGCAGGTGGTGTCAAGTCACTAGCCTACAACGCTACACTGACCATGCCATCCATCTCTGCCCTCACCTGCAGCTGCACTACGCGGCTGCCGCTCTCCGGCTGCTCAAAGCCAGGGCACAGCTGCACAAAGCGTGCTGCTGCAGGGGCGCCTGCATCTTGCGCGAACAGCAGCAGCTGGGAGCGCTGGCCGGCCGGTCCGGCAGATGGCGCTGCACCCACGCGTGCCGCAGTGAGGACGACGGGTGCCGGAAATGTGATCTGGGGGACAGCGAGGATGGAACAGGTGTTGAGACGAGGAGCAGCCGGCGGCGGCGGTGTAGGCGGCGGCGGCACTGCTGGAGCATCGGCGGCAGCTGCGATTGCTTGAAGCGGTGTGATCACGTGTACCGATCACACACAATGTACTCACGGACAGCGAGCAAGCAGCAAAGCCAGAAGTGAGCTGCAAACCCGGCCAGGGCCGAGCCGGGGCGCCCAGCCTGCCGCCCACCTCTGCAACATGGCCATCGAAGCCCGTCTCTGTCAGGATCTTCTTGAACAGCTCCGTCTGCGGCCCTGCGGCCGCCAGTGCGGGCTGGTCCAAGCGCATTTCGGCGCCCAGCCGCGCTCACGGAGTACGCATTGCAAGCCGAGCGCGATCTTGAGCGGGTGGCCTTGCCCACCACCCTCAACAGGCACGGCCGAGCTGGCATGTGCTCATGCGAGCTCAAAACGCACCTCCGAGTCGCTGGTCGCACCTCGGCAGCGGTTTGCAGTGGAAGCCTTGCAGCAGGCCAGCGCAGCGCACTCGCACAGGCAGCTCCGCGACGGCCTGGGCGCAGGGGTGCCCCTGGGACCATGGCGGCCTCGGATCAGGACGATGGTGCGCCAAGCGTTCCGCTCTGTGCAGCCAGGGTGTGCTGCACGCCTGCACCGCTGCCGCCGCCGCCACCGCTGCCGCCGCCGCTGCTGCCTGGCATTGCACGTCTGTGTGCTTGGAAGCCGCCTTGCTGGTGCGCTGTGCTGCACACTTTGACATGCTTGGCCTCAGGGCTGCCCGCTTGCTGCCAATACCCCTGCCGCAGCATTCAAGGACGCCAAGGTCATGACGCTGGGGGAGGCGGGGCTGGTGCTGGAGGATGTGTCGCAGCGGCTCCAGCGGCGAGACCCCGACTGGCAGCCCAACGCCATGATGCTCAAGGTGTGGCGGCGGATGGTCGTGGCAGCTGTTCGTCTGATGGGTTGATAATTCGTGCACCAAATGGCATGAATACATGCGATGGGGCGCAGTTGCAAGTGCAGTTTGGTTTGCAAGTGCAGTTTGGTTGGCCAGCAGCAGTGATGCCACATGCGCTCGGGCTGCCCTTGCCGCGGCACATGCAGGCGGTCGAGTACGCCCAGAGGTTCTCGGGCAACAAGAACCGCGACACGCTGCAAAAGATCCGGGAGTGAGTGCGGGCGGGCTGTGCCGTGGTGCACCCGTTGGGACAGCCTTGTGTCCGGTGACATTGTGCGGGCCCCTCCTGCCTGTGCTGTAGTAACTGGCCCGGTGATTGCTGCAGTCTTGGAGCTTGTCGCACCTCGCCCCATGCCGGCTGCTGTGCTGATCGCACTGCCTGCCTGCCTGCCCCCTGCGCCTGCCCAGGCTGCTGGCCAACCGGCGGCTGTCGGAGATGGAGCTGGGCCTGGTGGCCAGCCTGTCCATCGAGACGGCGGACGAGGCCAAGAAGCTGGTGCCCTCGCTGGCGGCACCCACCGAGGCGCGCCGCTGCTGCCGCTGCCGCTGCCGCTGCCGCTGCTGCCGCCGAAATGGTTGTTGCTGCTGCTGCTGTCGCCGCCGAAATGATTGTTGCTGCTGCTGCTACTGCTGCTCCCCCTGCCACACTGCTGGCTGATGGTGCTGGGACGTGCTGGCCGTGCTGGCATGGCAGGGTGCCTACAGTCAGCCTGCCGCTGCTGCATGAGTGTAGAAACTGGTGCCTTTGTCTGCTTTCCATCTGCAATCTACGAGTCAGCCTTCCTGCCTGCCGCTGCCGCCCCAACTTGACACCTGACCCTCCGCCTGTCTTGTGCCCTGCGCCACACAGGCGCGGGAGCAGCTGAGCGACGAGGAGCTGGAGGCGATGCTCAAGGAGCTTGCCACGTACCGCGAGTTTGAGTGAACATGCCCCTGGGGCGTGTCCCACAAGTCATACTTTGTTTGCTGTGAAAACTGCACTTCCTGCTTGCGGCTCGGAGAGCCTTTCGTGTCTCCTTGGCCCTTCTGACTCTGACCGCCGTGACCCGTTGAGTGCGCGAGCCATGACTCTAGGTATTTGATCCTTGTAGACAAATAGCTGCTGCAAGATGGTGAACCAGCCGTGCACGCTGCATCCACATTCAAACGCTACGCTGGCGCCGGGTGGCGCCGCCCGCAATGGGGTGCTTGCCTTGTAGCGCTCGGCCCGCAGGCAATGCCCACATGCAGCACTCAGGTTTGGCATCATCAATTTTAGCTCGCGGCCTGGCAGCGAGGCCTGCTGCGGCCTGTCTCCGTGCTCGGCGCCCAGCGGCTGCAGCGATGGCGGTTCCAGGCAGCGATCGGCCTGCGTCAGTCCTTCCCGTGACCACTCAGGAGCAGCTGACGCAGTTTAGAGAGGTGACGCGGAAATACCTGGTGAGCGCACGCAAACGATGGGGCCCGTGGCCCACAAACCTGCCCTGCCTCATCGATCGAAGGCCTGATGCAGGGAGCCAGCCAGCTTCTTCACTTCTGCATGGGCCCCGCCTGGCGCCGCCAGGCCGCCGCTCCCGCCTGCTGCACACCTGCGCCCCAGCACTCGCTCCCTGCCCCCTCGGCAGGAGTGGCTGGGCGAGGACCTGTCTTTCCAGCAAATTGAGAGCGAGCTAGCCAGCCTGCCAGGCAGCTACGCCAATGAGGCCGGCGGCTGCATGCTGCTGGCGGTTGCGGCGGCAGACAGCAGCAGCGGCGGCGACGGCAGCGGGGAGGTCATTGGGGCTGTGGCACTGCGGCGGCTAGAGGGGCATACATCCACGGTGCAGCCTGGGCAGCTGGTGGCGGGAGTGCCGCTGGAGCGCGTCTGCGAGATGAAGAGGCTGTTTGTGCTGGCGAAGCACCACGGGCTGGGCGCCGGCGCAGCGCTGGTGCGTGGGCGATGGGCGGTGTGGAGTGCGCGCTGGCCAGAGCAGCGGGCAGCATGCTTAGGTTGGGGAGATGGTGGAGGCAAGCAGTGCGGATATTGCGCATTGGAAAGCTCGATGCCACCATGTTGATGTTGCCTTGCGGTGGGAAGTTGCTCCTCGCCTGTCTCCCAATCCAAGTGGGTGCCATCCCCTGCACCCCTCCCCTCTGCCCTGCCTGCCGCAGGTGCGTGCGCTGCTGGTGGAGGCCGCGCAGCGAGGCTACTCTGTGATGGTGCTCGACACGCTCGAGCGGCTGGAGGGCGCCAACCGCCTCTACTGCCGCCTTGGCTTTGAGGTGGGCATGTTTCGCCGCTGCAGTGCATCACCTCTCATTCTCATCCCTTGTTCAGGTGTGCTGCTGATAGCGCTCCCTGACAGCAAGGCATCTGTTCTGCTTTGCCTGCGCAGCCCTCTGAGCGCTACAACGACTGCCCGCTGCCGGGGGTGCTCTACTTTGCACGGCGGTTGGACAGCAGCACGGCGCCTGCACCCAGCGGCAGCATCAGCGGCAGCGAGGACGCCGAGGCGGCAGCAGCAGCGGCAGACCGATAGCCCGAATGGGTCGGCAGCATTGGCCTTTCAGCATCCATGCAGTGATCTCCCCTGACATGTCGGTCAAACTTGCGATACCTTTCAACATGTTACATCTGATGTCTAGCACTTCCTTCTGACTATAACAGCTCCAAGCCCATGGCATGCAGCTGCTGCGCTATGCGCTCCAAGCAGGCAGAGTTTGCTGCAATTTCGGCGGCATGGTAAGCCGCCTGCAGCCCCTCCTGCTGTGCCTGCGTTGCATCAGTACCGCAGCAGCAGCTGGTGCCATCTATCCGCCGCTGCTCTGCCAGCAGCTCCTGCAAAACGTGTGCTGCCCGCTGCAATCGGAAAGCATGGTAGCCCCGACCGCCTAGGGCAGGCTTGCTCTGTGCCGCCAACCCAGCTGCTGCCGCTGCTGCTGCCGCCACTGCAGGCTGCTCAATTGCTGCTGGCTCCTCTGCTGCTTGGTCTGTGCTGGCTGGTGTGCTGTCCTGGCCTGCCTCCGGCATTGCCAAGCTGTGGTCAGCGATGCAGCGCAGCAGGGAGCCCAAGCCTGCCCAGTCCAGGCCGGCATTGGCCCCCAGGTTGCGCTGCACCAGCCCCTCAAACTCGGCAGGGCTGCACAGAGGCATGGTCATCAAGAGCAGAGAAGGTCAAGGTCGATGCTCTGGTGGGATGTGGGCATGACAACAGCAAGTAAAGCAGCAAGCACAACCAACCGGTACTTGCCAGGTGCTTCGCCCCCCAGGTTCTGACCTGCACAGCTGCCGACAGTCCTCGATAGCCGCCTCCGCCTGCTGCCGCTCGCGGCGCAGCAGCGCCCAGACCCAGCACATGTTGTGCCCGTTGAACCAGTTGTGGTTGATGCTCACGCAGTCGTCCAAGTTTTCAACTGCAGTCAGAGGGCGGCACATGGGCTGGTTCAGGCTCGAACGTGGCGTACTGAGAGACTGCGCCCGCTCCAGCATGGCAGTGCGACAGCCAGCCGAAAGTGGCGGTAGCAACAACAACCAGCAGATGGGCAGCTCACCGGTGTGGAACCAGCCGCTGGGCACAAACAGCGCCTCCCCCGGCTGCTGGACAAGCGACACCAGGTGGCTCCGCGCCTCGGCCAGCCCCGGGAACTCCCCTGGCGGGGGAGCATCAAGCAGACTCATGGCAACCATGCAGCATTTACATCCACAGAAGCAGGGCGGTGGCTACACAGTGCAACTTGCGCAATTACGTCACGTCAATGGCGTCACCTCCTGAATCGTCGGCAAAGAAGTCCCAGGCTGCGTCCCGCCCATGGCGGTCCAGCAGGAGGTGCGTGTACTGCAGGGACGCACCAACAGCAGAGGTGTTATTGGGCTGCTGCGTGGTGGCGTATCAGGCGGCAAAGTCTGTCCAGAGCAGAGCAGCTTGTCAAAACAGCACTGCCTTTGAAAGCTCATAGGCACCTGGGGCGGGAGCAGGCGCCACAGCTTGCGGCCCGCAATGTTGGCGCTCCAGGAAAAGCTGCGCAGCACGTCGGCATGGAGCGGGGTCGAGGTGCCCTGCAGCAGAAGAGCATGGGGCACAAACCAGTGGGCTGAAGCGCCTGCCCACGGGTAGGCAGTAAGGCTAGGGTGGCTGGAATGGCGCAGCAATGCGCCGTTGTATGGCATGGCGGCAGTGACGCTGTCTTGGTTGCTCACCGCAGGCCCCAAGTACACAAAGCGGTAGTCGCTAGCTTGGATGCCCCCGGCGCCAGCGCTCTGCTGCTGCTGGCCATCAACATCAGCCTGCTCTGCCTGCTGAGGGGCTGGCGCTGCCTCCTGTTGCTGCCGCTGCTGCCAGTCAAACCACTCGTTCAGCCAGTCATCCTGGAAGACGGCTGGGCAGGTGTAGGCCTGGTAGTCGGGAAACTCGCAAGCCAAGTGCCAGTCCTGCGGGCGGTGAGCAAGGGTCACGGCAGAAGGCGGCTTCGTCACAGATGCACACACATGCACAAACTTATAAGAACATCGCAGCACCAGCACGTCAGGATGCACATTTGCGCAATACTCGGCAACATGCTGTCAACATGCCTTGCAGTACCAATGCGGCTCCTCCTTGTCACGCTCTGCTGCAATGGGTGCTCCATTCGGCCCATGCTGCCGCTGCTGGCGGTGCTGCCGCCACCAGGCCAGGAAGTCGGCCAGGCGCATGCTCTCGCATGGGCCGCTGCCCTGGTGGCACCTGCTGGCAGCGTGGTGGCCAGGAAAATCATGTAGGCAAGAAACAGAGTGGTCACGGCATCGCAGGCCCATCAAGCGAAACAGCATCAGCAAGCACCAGCCTGCGGCAGCACTCGCCTGGCTGTGTCAGTGGCCAGCACTTGTGCTGCGCCAAACCGCTGCTCCAGAAAGTCCAAGTCCACGCTGCCATCCGGGGCTACCCAGTCTCGCGCCGCCGCCCAGCCCTCGGTGGCTCCCTGCTCAGAAGGCCCCCACAGCAAGAGCTCGAAACACAGACTGGGCAGGGCATGACTTGCCAGCTGACCAGCATGCTCATGCCGAAGCTTCCCACCTCTATCAAGACTGGCATGTTGGGCTCCATAAACTCCAAGCAGAAGCGCTGGTAGCTCAGCTCGCAAGCTCTCCTGCGCGGCATGGCGCCGCCCAGCGGCGGCGGCGGCGCTGCAGTGGCATCGGTACCCGCCAGGCCGGCCTGCATGCAGTTTTTGATAATGCACGTCGCTCAGTTACAACGAGAGGCAGGCACACGCAAGCGCCGCGGCCCTGCTGCGACAGACCGCGCTCGCCTCGGCAATTGGCGGCGACACCGAGCCCACTAGCTGGCACCACGGACTGTCGAGGAGCTCCATAGCAAGATGCAACAGGGTGACAGGTCAAACCCGCACGTTCACTGGAGCTGGCGGCTGGGCCGCCGCTCACGCCGTGCGTCCCGCTCACGGTGCGCATTGCTTCTGCCCAACCAGCCGAGAGCTCACATTCGCATTGTCTTCAGGCGTCCCCTCGTGAGCGTAGCTGTTGTCACAGGGGATAGAACAAAGGAGAGACTGCCATAGGGAATGTGCCACGTGGGGCAGTGTTTGGCCCGCGCGAGTGGGATGGGTTGTTTAAGCTTGCGCGAAACAATCACTGCCCGGCAGGGAATTGCGGGCAGTGGCAAATGAGATTAGTGGTTGAGGAATGCAAATGACCCAAGGGATGAGCAGTCCGTGCCCAAACAGGAATGGGGAAGGAAAAGGCGCACGCACCAGTGGGCACGTTTCACGAAAGGGTTACGGACCATAAGGAAGTTCACGTGCACAAGGAAATGACACAGGCATTGCATGCATGGCAATGGCATTGTTTCAACTATCACACATTGCATAACAGTCTAGGAGGAGATCAAATGGACATGTGGGCGGCGACTGCGGCGTGTTGCCTCTGTGCAAAGGCTCTCACTTGCCCTTGGCCCCAAAGCCCTTGCCGCCGCTGCTGCCGCCGCCGCCAAAACCGCCGCCGCCACTCTTGCCGCCGCTGCCCCCCTTCTTCTTACCCTTGCCTTTGCCCGCTGTGAGCGCCGCCACGCTGCTGAAGGCGGCCAGCGCCTCCTGTGCCTTGGCCTGTGCTGCCGCAATGCCGGGGCGCGTGGGCGCGTCCAGGCAGTCGAACAGGAACTGGATGGCCAGCCGCTCCACCTTGGTCACCTGGGCGAGGGGAGCAGAGCAGGCAAGCAGGAGGGTGGGTGTCAAGCGTAATGGCGCAACGGATGTCATTCAAACAGTGCATGCAGCAGGCGCTCCTGCACCCATGCCGCGCTGTGCACCCGCCGGCCTGCTGCCTTTGGGAATGGACCATCCAAGGGCATCTGCCGTGCATTCTCAGGCCCCTCACCTCGGGGTGCCAGTGCCGCATGATGAGCACGATCCGCGTGTCGCTGGTGTTGTTGAAGGTCTCGTGGTAGTAGCTGCATCAGAGTTGAAAGGGGGAGCAGGTGTGCGACGAAGCTGTTGCGGGGGCAGCCGAGAGTTTGTGGGCCGCGGAAGCAGGGCATTGCATAGAGCAGAGGCAGCCTAGCTGGCAGTGCCACAGCGATGCAGGCCTGGGGCGGTTCGGCGTGCTGGCCTAACTCGTAGCCTTGCAGCGCAGGCCGCACCTGGTCTCGCAGATCATGACCTTGCCCACCTCCCAGTTGCGAACATGCTCGCCAACCTGCGGCCCAGCGGGGAGGCCGTGCAGCAGGGTGGCACAAGTCAGCAAGGGCCAGCACAACCAACGGCAGCAGCAGCATTACAGCGCAAGCTGCCTGGTCGTCTGCTCCATTCAGCAGCAGGTCTTCCGGTCTGTTGCTGGCACCCTTGCCCCGGCCGCCCGCTCCTCGCCTTCATCCAGCAGTCGCCCTCCGGCACAATCAGGCCGAGGTGCGTCGTCTGTACGAAGTTCACATAGTCTGTGTGCCGCTTCACACCCGTGCCAGGGGGCTGCCGTGCAAAGAAGACCTCCAGCGTGGGGGCTGCGGGGCGGGTGGGGTGAATTCATGCATGGTTGGGTCAGTGCATTGCGCAGAAAGCTTCAGAGGTAGGGCATTGGGAGCAGTGCAAACAAGCGGCAAGCAGAAAGGTGGGTTGCCCAGCTGCCGCACCACTGATGCACTCATTAGCGCACCATCCATGTCCTGGAAGATCTTGGCGGTCTTGGGAAACAGCTTCTCGTTGTCCTCGTCCCAGTACCCGCGGTCCTGCAGGGTGTTGCAAGTGCAAATCAACCGAGTTTGCATTCGAAATGCAGCATCAAGCAACAGAAGAGCACGGCAACAGCAACAAGGTGGCTGTGCAAGGCAAGTGTGACCGGCTCACTTCACATGCACGGTGCGCTGCAGCAGCCCACCTGCAGCACCAGCGTGCGCCAGTCATCGCCATAGCCCGCAGCATCGCCGCGCACCGCCGGCACCCTGCAGCGCAAGCAACACCAGCAGCCTCAGAGTCAGTGAGTGGAGTGTTCGGAGTGAAATTAAAGGCAGAGGGCTCAGGGCACGGTCAGCCAGCCAGGCGTTCAGCAGCAAGCGCAAGCTAGCCCTGTCCCCCACCAGATGTTGTTGCCCTTGCGCTCCAGCTCGGGGTCGGCGGTGACCTCCAGAAACTCCTGCAGGATGACCGGCGTCTGTGCAGGGGGGGATTGGCAGAGGAGGCTTGCATGTCAGAAGGATGGAGTGGGGAGGGCTTGGCTGTAGACGAGGCACGGCACAGGCGTGCCTTCAGCTCCTTAGCACGTGTGCTGTGCACTCCATGGCATGCGGCAGCTCCAGCAGCAGGCGATTCCACCATCTCGGCTTTCCCCTGCAGCCCTGCCCTGCCCCCACCTGCTTCTCCAGCGCCTCCAGCCAATTGTAGGAGCCGCTGTAGGGGTCGGGGAAGGGCACCGCGCTCAGGCCCTCCAGGTACGAGTTGGCGTGCTGCAGGCCCAGCCCTGCGGTGCAGTGGGAGTTGAAGGGGTGAGCCTGGAGGACTGCAGAACAATCGAGACGCTGTACGGCAGTGGACTGGCATGTGCACAGGGAGGGCAGCAACCATGCTGCATTGTCAGGCAACAGCCACTGATCTTGCACCACCATACAGCAGCCGCCCCACCCGCCGCTCCAGCGTCAGCCCCGCACCCGGCCACTCCTTCTTCAGCTCCTTGCCCGCCTGCAGGTTGCGGAACGAGTCCAGCACGCGCGGCGCAGCAAGCGAGCCCCAAAACGTGTCCTGCCAGGTGTGTGATGGGAGGGCAGCAGAAGGGCGGGTGTGGGGCCGGCTAGGCAACAGGCCTGCATGCCTGGCACCAACAGGCGATCTCACACCGTTATGCCCTGGACAACAGAATGAGTACAGTCTCGTACGGCCCCCAGCTCACCAGGAAGGCGTCCTCCACAGCTTTCTCCAGCTCCGCCGGCGGCAGCTCCAGCAGCCCCGCAAGGATGCCGTCCAAACTGGGGGCTGCCGCGCTCGCACACACCGCCGCTCGCCGCCGGAGGGTGCCCTGCAGCTGCTGTGGCTGCCACACCGGCCGTGGTGCTGCTGCCGCCACTGCAAGGCAAGGTACATTCGTGCAGCGCAAGGGACATTCGTGCAGCAAGCACATCGTGCAGCGTCTGGGTGCAGGCGGCGGCGGCAGCGGCGGCGTTGGCGGCAGCAGCCGAATGCGGCACAGCGGCCGTTTGTGCTTTTGGCATGTCCCACCTGTACTGCTGCCACCATGCTGCGGCGAGCGCGCGCCCTGCACGGCGCTGCAGGCACCCGCGAGCAGGGCAGCCCGCATCCTGCTCCCTCCCCCGCCTGACACACAGGTTGAGTAAAGAGACTGCAGCAATTTGTGCCACTAGTGGAAGCGGCCATGGGGGACCAGCACCATTTGCCGCATGCAGCAAAGCAGGCTGAACTGGCGCTGCAGTGCACTGAATTGAGATTCCCACGTTGATCTGGTGCACATCAGCATGCTTGCAAGCGGCTCACTGCTCCAGGTAACCCGTTACGGGCCTGGGGTTCTTCCCTGCAGCGCTCGCAGCTGCCAGTCCTGTTTGTTCGCCCGGGCAGAGCGTCTCGACATCAATTCTGCCCCCTTGATGACCTGCGCAGGACGGAGCTCCCGCCGCCGGCGTAGCGGCCCTGCCGCCCGAGCTGCTGCGCCACATCTTCTCCTTCCTGCTGCCCCCCAACGACCAGCCAGCGGCCTTGGTGCACGTGGCCCAGACGTGGCACACACTGCGCCCGGTCTGCAAAGCTTGGGCAGATGTTGTTGCAGGCATGCCTGTGGCGATTGAGGCGTGCGTTCCCCTGCCCGCCGTGCTGCCATGGCTGCATCGCCATGCCACGGCGCTGCGGCTGGTGCCGCCACCAGCTATCAACGAGTTGCCGGGAGGCATTGCAAGCGAAGACATGCTGCTGCAGCGGCTGTGGGCGTGCTGCGGGCCACTAATGCTCGACTTGGAGGGGCAGCAATGGGATGACAAAGAGCAGGTGTGCCCTCACCCCTCCTTCCCCGCACCAGCTGTGCACAGCAAGGGCAGCATGCACACATGCTTGCAAGCCTGCGGTTCTGACAACACTCCACTGCTGCTGCTTCAGTTGGCTGCCGCAATTCTGGAGTATGCTGATTACATCGAGCAGTTGGCTACTGCCGGGGGCCACCGGCATACGTTTGCGTTTCGCAGCAGCCTTTTTGTTCCACAGTCGACGGTGTACTCGTACAGCGGCCATTACGAGCCCGTGCCCATGCTACGGCTGCAAGACATGCAGCAGCTGCAGGTGGGGTACAGGGCGTGGAGAAGCATGCAGTTGAGTGCTGCGGCTTGTCCCTTCGTTGGCCCAACCCTGCCTTTTAAGAAGAAGGCTGGGCCGGGCTGGTGTTGGCTGGCTGCAGCTTCTGCACCCTTTGAGCTCTGGTTCTGATCCATGCATGCAGCTGCTCGACATCACATGCGGCTGCCGCGACACGGGGTGGGATGGGGTGCACACCTTTGACACGGCAGTGCTGGCGCAGCTGACGGCGCTGCGGGAGCTCACGCTGCGTGGCTTTGCAGAGCCATGTTTGTGGGGCATTCCTCGCACGCTGCGCGTGCTGCGCATTTTGGGCGGCCACCACAATGAGTTCGGGCACAACAGGGTCCGCTCCGCGCGGCACTTTTTCTCCCCACCCGCGAGCTGCAGGTGCGGCACGAAGCGTGCAGTGCATGGTGCTTTACCAGCCGTGCAGACATTGTGCTTCATCAGCCATGCAGACATGGGGTGTGCTGCACCACCAGCGGCGCTGTTGATCACTCGACTCCATGCCTGCCCAATTCCGCTGCACGCTTGCAGCCTGGATCTGTACGAGGTGCTGGGCTACAATTCGCGGTGGGATGCCATGCTGGGAGATGAGCTTCTGAAGGTGTGCAGCTGCAGCATGTTTCATCTTGGTTAGGCATTCTGATTGTGCCAGCCTGGAGAGAACATTGCATTTTGGCAGTGGTAGGTAGATGGGGGACTGGCTTGCTGGCCTTTGCAGCCTGCCTGCCTGCCTGCCCTGCCCTGCCCTGCCTCACAAACATCTCATTGTTGTCCTTCACTCGTGTTCCGCAGAACTTTCATTTGCCAACCGTTTTTAAATTGCTGCTGAGCATGTGCAACTGCTGCCGCCATGTACGAACCGATGCTCAGGTACAGGCAGCCGTTGTTCCACACCACATTGCCCTTGTTACCGCACCTTTTCCTGCGGCACTCCACCTGCTGCTGACGCATCATCTGCAGGTGGTGTTTCTGGAGGACCCCAACCCGGTGCTCACCACCAAGCGCTGGGTGGAGCCCGATGACGAGCTGCAAATGTTTGCGGTGCGGCAATGACGGTATACACCACTTGCTCATGCGTTGCCATACGGCTGCAGGCAGGCAGCCCCACCATTGCCCAGCAGGTGGCAGTTTCCAACGAAACGGATCACAATCTCCCGCTGTTATGACCCCTCCCCTGCATGCAGAGCGATGATGTTGGGGCGGCAGTGGAGGCGCTGGCGCAAGCTTTTGCTGCCATGGAACCGCCCAGGCTGGAGCGTCTGGACGTGGCAGGAACAGCGCAGCTGGCGCTGGCCTCTGGGGCCCTGGCGCCGGCAGTGCTGCTGGCAGAGCAACAGGGGCAGCTGCTGCTGCAGGAGCGCTGGCCGGGAATGCAGGTGCAGAGGCAGCAGCTGGCAGAGGACGCACATGGCACGGACTGGCTCCTGCTCACGTGGCCGCCCCACCGCCGGTAAAGCTCTCTTCCCTTCCCCCGGTTGAATGTGTGTCTTTTGTTAATGCGATGTTGTGATGCAAGTCAATCAGCAATCAGGGAAGAATCGCAAAGAGCGAGCCACGGGAGGTTCGGGGGACTCATGTATTGCTAGCATTGCGCTGCCTGGAACTGTACTGTCCTATAACGATGGAGTGGTTGGCGATGAGAGTGGAGCGGGGAACACAGCAAGCAGCAGCATGGAACAACACAGACAAGCGGGTGCCGCCGCCTCTAGGACTCCTGCGGGCAGTCGGTGCACTCCGTCTTGGTGGGCACGCAGTCGCAGAAGTCGGTGTTGACGGGGCCCCAGCCGTTGATGCACAGGCCGGTGTCGTAGTCAAACACGCCCAGGTCCTGGAGGTGGAGGGGCGGGGAGGAGGAGCGGTGAGGGTGAGTGTGCGACTTGGATCAAGAGAGGCTGAGCTCGGTCGTCGTCGTTCCTGTCGTCGTTGCTGTCCGGCTGAACAGGCGCCGCTGCCCAAGCTGCTGGACCAACTGCCTGGAGGACTTATCTGCAGGGCTGTCACAGGCATGCGTGCCACCCCACCACCACAGCCCTGCAGAGCCCGTGCGCCTCACGTCGGACAGGGAGTTGAGCGGGCGCTGCTCGCAGATGAGGCAGGCCGAGTCGCCAACCTGCACGGGCGTCTCCGCCTCGGTCACATCCACCTGCGGGGAGGAGCGGGCAGGCAGGAGGACTGGTTGAGTGACGAGGACCACAGTAGTGGGTCGGTGTTCATGGGGATGCGTGGTGCTCTGGGGATATGAGGGGCGAGCATGCGGTTGAAAACACCCGCATGCCACGTGTGTACACACACATCAGCGCCGCACCTGGATGGTCTGGGGGTTGCTGCCCTGGGGCGCGGCTGCCAGGCGGAACTCCTTGTTGTTGATGCTCACGTACACGCTGCGGCGCAGGGCCAGGTTGGTATTGATATTGGTAAGCGAGGGCCAGGACTTGGCAGGAGGGACAAAAGCCATGCATGGATGAGGAACTGAGCACACCTCGAGCAGTGCAGCCTTCCTTCAGACCCTCAGCGCCTACAGCGCACCGCACCCACAACTACTACCAGCCCCACCCTCCCTCACAAGCCCCACCCGCACTCACTCGGGCTGGCCGTCCTCCACGTACTCGGGCTTGTATCCGTCGGCAAAGGCCCACCAGTTGGGGGCGGGGAAGCGGCCGGGGCTGGCCACAGTAATGGTCGCCACCTTCTTGCCGCCCTTGTCCTCAACCGCAGTCACGGGGGCGGCCCACGTCATCACCGGCTTGGTGCCCGCCTGTGCGAGGAGGTGGGGAGAGGTGAGGCGAGGCAGGCGTGAGAAGTGGGGCTGACAGGTGTTGAGATGGCACACTTGCGCTGACAGGAACAGTGCTGTATCAGCTCAACCCAGCGCAAACCATCCCAGGCGCAGCTGCAGCAAGAGCACACGACCAGCAGCAGTTTGCGGGGTGGCCGCACGCACCGCCAGCGCCGCGTTGGTCTCCAGGTCGGTGCCGTAGCCCAGCCAGCCCGGCCGCACCTGCAGGCCAGCAGCGGTGCAGGGTGAGAGAAGACGTGAGCACAGCTGCAACATGGGTGGAACGATGAGAACAGCGAAGGGCGGGAGACACGCTCCTTGCAGGGCCACACCAGGGCATTTGTTAGACCAACGCCCGATTCAGCCCAACCGCTGGCAGCAGTCAGCAACGCTGACTTGAGCATTGCACACAACATGATCTCCCAACCCATCCCAAGCGACCCACCCAGTAGTCGATGTTGGAGGCGTCCTTGCAGGCGTCGGCGGGCATGGTCATGCGCTTCTGGCCTGTGGGCGTCTCGCGCCGAATCTCGCCGCTGTCCGCCCAGTGCACCGCGAGGCGGCGGTTCTTGGCCTGCAGCGCGGTGGCCACGGGGCACACCACGCCAAAGAACCTCTTCAGGTAGCCGTCCTTCTCGCTGTCCTCCAGGCCGTTCAGGTGCATCTGGGGGGAGGGAGAGGTAGAAGGGGAGTGCGGGCGTTGGGACACCGAACGAGCGCAACATGATGAGCCTGGAAACGGGCTGCAAGGCACCACTTGCTTGTCCAGTGCCATCCATGCAGCGGAAGAGCGGCAGAAGCAGGTGGCAGCAGCAGCTGCAGCAACGATTCTGGGAGGTGGTGGGCAGGCGGCCTCTGGCATGGCAAGTCAACACTGCATGCTGCGGCGCCATGGGATTGCGGCATTTCTGCCCAACATGGCATGCAGCTGCCCCTCCTGCCCGCCTGCCCTCACCATCACGCCCTTCACGTCGATGTTGGCTGGCAGCGAATCAATCAGCTCCTGCACAACAACAGGCAGCGCACACATGTTCGCTCAGCGGCGCTTTTCAGAGCAGTACGCCCGCTGCTTGCACATCACAGCCAGCCATCACCAGCAGCTGACCTGCTGCACTCGGTGTAAAGGCTGTAACTTTGCTTCCCTCCCGCACACGCACCTGCAGCTCCGCGGAGGTGGTGAAGTTGTAGCCCCAGGGGTCGGAGTAGTGGTTGTACAGGTAGATGTGCACGGGGATGGTCTTGCCAGACTCCTCGGCAGCCAGCGTCAGGTTCTCCTGGTTGCCGGGGCCCATCAGCTCCTGCAGGGGGAGCAGAGACGGTGACGGCAATGGCTGAGACAGCAGCTGTCGGGGGGCCGGAACGAGTGGATGCTTGCCAACCGCATGCAAATGCAGTTAAGCGAGCACCCCAGGACACCAACAGCAGACCCGGCAGGCAGCTGTGCACGTGTCGCATCGTGCCGGCTGCCGCGCCTTGCTAGGCTGCACACCACCCCCGCACCTACCTGGATGTTCATGCCCACTTTCAGCGCCTCGGACGCCTGGTTGAAGCTGGCGGGCAGGATGCGCAGCATGGGGGGCACCGCAGCGCCGGCGGCGCCGGCAGCATCCACCACCTCGGCTGCCTCGCTGTTGTAGTACAGCGCAATGCCGTCTGCGCCCTGTGCCGCCGCGCTGGCCAGGTTGCGGATGCCGTGGCCGTAGGCGTGCCACTGCGGTGGCGGGTTGGACAGGGTGGTGCTTGTCAACAGCATGTCCATGTGGAGGGAGGGGCATGGCACAGAGGCCCGAGGGTGGCATTTTGTGCCGTAGCCTCCACATGACCAAATGCATCTGCCCTGGCAGGCAGGTCTTGTTCTGGAACACACAAGCATGTCTGCAGTTCGCAGGGTGCAACACCAGGATCCAGCTGCCATGCACAGCTGCAGCGGCGCCCAGGAGCTGCGGCGGCAGCCGGGCGGCAACGGTCGCACGCACCTTCATCACCAACCACACTTTCGTGTTGGCGTCGGGCAGCACCTCCTGCTTGATGTATTTGAGGTTCTCCACCAGCCGCTGCGGGTCGGAGGTGGGCAGCTGCGCCCAAGCTCCTGGGCCAAGCGCCGCGCCTGTACCGTGAGGAAGGGGGGGCGGAGGCGGCGGTCAGGCGGCGGCGGGTGGCCGACCGCAGCGCGGGGGCCCGCGGAGCACCAGATCCCCGCAATTCCGCAGCTCCTGAGCAATACGCAGCCAGTGCAGGGCCCGCAACCAGCCCCCGGGCGCTGCTCAGGAGTTGCGCATCTGCTGCTGCAACGGACGCGGCCCCGAGCTCAGGGGCTCTGCAGCGCTGCAAACTGCATGCCATGGTGTGCCGAGGCTGCTGGCCCAGCCCCGCCCGCGCGCAGCTCACCAAGCAGCAGCGCTGCGAGCACCGCCGCAGCGGAGAACTGCCGCGCCATAGTGCTGCCTCCCGCTGGCTGCTGCACTATCGAGAGGTGCGGGGTAAAGTAGCACAATGCGGCAGCAGTTGGGCCGCGCCTGCGTGATGCATGGCGCCGCCGCCGCCGCTGCCGCTGTGCCTGCCCAGCGCACACGTTGGGGAGAAGGCTGCTAACCCTTGCAGGGCCTGAGGACAGGGGTGGCACACATGATGCCAAGGTTCTGGCAGGGGGGAAAATGCAAAGCTGGTACGCTCTGCAATCGGTTGCACAGCCATCAAGGCCCCCGCCAGCTCACGGCGAATCAGCGGTGGCGCCCGCCACTGTACCCACCCCCAGCTTGAGCAGGTGACGATAAAACACACATGTTACAGCTCCGGGTAGCGTGTAGCAGGGCAACCTGGCGGGTGCACAGGCGCGTGGTACAGCGGGCAGAGGTGACAAGGAAAAAACAGCGCGAGCAGCGAGGCACAGCGCAAAACTGGAGCGGGCGGGCGGGCAGGCATGGTGTACAAAAGAGCCGCGGCCCGTGGGCCCTAATGAACGCATGGTACAGCAGAGGACACTGAGGATGAAAGGGGGCACGCCAAAGGGATATCAGGCTGCTGCTGACGGTCTTAGTAGCAAGTGTCAGGCAAGCTCGGCGGCAGGTGGGGTGCATGTTGCAACAGGAAAGGTGCCTCGGCCATGCGCTTTAGCTGACTGTGCGTGCATGGTGGGACATGGGTGGATGCTGCAGCGCCAGCAGCAGCGGCACAGTCGAGAGCGTGTGGCATGTGCCACATCCGCCTAGCTGCGTGGCGCTCACTGCGCGCCGGCGTCGCAGCCCCAGGAGAGGCAGAGCAGGCCAAACAGGTTCCAGTTGCAGGTGCAGGTGGAGTGCACGGGGCACTCGGTCCAGCCAAAGTAGCCGCAGAAGGAGGGGACCTCGGGGTTGGTGGTGCCCTGCAGGGGAGGACAGAGGGGGTTGTGCAGGTTTGGGGGTGAGCGGCTTGCAGGACTGGTGCATGGCTCAGCAGCACGCCCAAACTGCGGTTGATCATTGCAGCCATCAGCATAGCATGCCACGGCTTGCATGCCGGCCAGCCTGCTCCCTGCACAGGTGCCGGCAGGCGCCTCCTCTGCCCTCCCCTGCCACCCCGCACCTTCTTGGTGGGGTAGGAGGCGGTGGTGAGCACGCCGCACGCGCCGCGGTCGTCCTTGGACTTGGCAGACAGGCGGAAGTAGCCCTGCACGACACAGCAGTGGGAACAAGCGGGCAGCAGTAGAGAGAGGCTGGCACATTCTGCTTGCGTTGGGTGCTCTCATGTGATCTCATGTGATTCCCCACCCAGCCAAACACAACCCGCAGGCAAGGCTGCCTGCAGCATGCCTGGGAGATGCAGACCACCATCACTGATTCACTGCTGCGCCCGCACCTGCTCGCCCCAGCTGTCGCCCCACGAGTTCTTCACAATGTAGTGGGGGTGGTCGCCGCTGTTGTCGTAGCCCACCTGCGGGGGCAAAGGTCAGACAGGCCTGCTGTGAGCCGGCAGGCGGCTTGGCCCGCAAGGCGGCTTGGAATGGTGCTGCAGCGCATAGCTGAGGTTGAAGCCCACCCCGACCGCCCAGCCCAGCCCAGCCCACCCCGGCTTCCACTCACCGCCAGCACGCCGTGGTTCAGATCCTGGCAGCACTGGTCGTCGCCGATCACGCCGCTTGAGTAGAACTGAAGGCGGGGCGGGGCGGGGGAGGAGGGAGCTGAAGCTTGGTTGCCTGCTCAGCAGCAGGCCAGCAAGTCCCCTCGCCGATCTAGCATGCAGGGTGGCAGCCAAGCGCCTGTTGCGCTGCAGGCGCAAGCCACTATGGCTTGCCCCCTCTCGCCAACAACAGCCTTGCTCCTGCTCCCCACCACCATCTCGACCCCATCACCGCACCTGCATGGCGGGGGAGGCGCAGACGGCCACCGCCACAGGCTGGTGGGCCAGTGCCTTGTGCAGCGAGTCGGCGTCGTTGGCGGGCACGTCCTCGTAGCCGTCGATGGTCACCACGTGCCTGCGAGTCGGGTGTTGCGAGTTTGGGATGAAGGACAGGGGAGGCAGGGCTAGGTGGGGCTGTCACCAGGCCAGCTTCCCAGCCTGCTCTCTCCTCCTTCAACATGCAGCGCTTGTGTAAATGCTGCTGCTCCTCCCAACATCCAGCCCACCGCCGCACCTGTCGGCCTCCTTGCGGCGCTGGCAGAACAGGCCGTAGCCCCAGTAGGAGTACGAGTCCTCGCTGTCCACACCGCCGTTCTTCACCAGGTACTGCTCGGGCAGAGGGACGAGGGAGGCAGGTGCGGAAAGGGTCAAAGCACCGACGGCTGGGATGCATGGCGCTGGAGCAAGGGCTGGATGCCAGTGCTCATCACAGCGCAGCTCTGCACCTGCACACCCGTGCAGTTGCCACGCTCTGCAGCCTTCCAAACTCAAGAGCGCCACAGGTACAGCGTAGCTAGCCCACCCTCCGACCCCCCCCCCGCCCCCCCCCCCCCCCCCCCCCAGCCGCCCCGCCCGCACCTCAAAAGCCCAGTCCATGAGGCCGCCGCCGCAGCCCGCGTTCTGCTCGCTGTCGCAGTCCACCAGCTGCTGCTCGCTCAGCGACACCAGCTTGCCAGTGCGGATGGCGGAGATGCCCTCCACGGCGCCAATGGCGGAGAAGGCCCTGCGGAGGCCGTGGGGGAGGGCCCAGGTGGCGTTGTGACCGCTGCACACGCCACAAACCTTCGCTGTGGATGCGCGCTTGGCACAGCTGCCAGTCGCTCCCACGCAGCACGCCCACTCGCCCGTACCTCCCCTGCCCTGCCCACCCACTCTTTCCCCCCAACAGCTCACCAGCAGGAGCCGCACATGCCCTGGTTCTTGACCTCCGTCACCGCGCCCTTGTCCCGCCAGTCAATGGCCGCCGGCAGGTCGGCCACATCCACATCGCCGTAGGAGAAGGGGTCGGGGCCGTTGGCGGCGCTGCAGGGACGGCAGGGCAGGGAGGTGGTTGCGGCGAGGTTTGCAGCACACCTGCCAGCAGCAGAGCTGCAGGACAAGCCACCTCTGCAGCAGCACAAAGCGCCCTCTCTCGCAGCCCGCCCTGCCCTGCCCTGCCCTGCCCTGCCCCGCCCACCCGCACCTCTGCTGCTTCTTGGCCGCCGGCTTGTAGCCCAGGCGGGTGGCCGCAAACTCAGCCCACGTGAGGTCGGCAAACTCGTTGAGGGCGAGGCGCAGCGAGGAGTCGGTGCGCGCGTTCTGGGCCGCAATCTTGGCTGCACATGATGGGGGGAGGGGGAAGGGGCGGGGCGGGGCAGGGAAATAAGCGCGCTGACGACGATACACGGCGGCATCTTGCCCCTGCTTCAGCAATCATCCAGCTGCATGCAAGTGCCCAGGGCAGGTGGATAACGATCCACCAGCTTCACTGTCAAAAGGCCGCACCGGCGTTGGCGGCAAAGATGCCGCGGCGGCGCTCCGCCTCGCGTGCCGACTTGTAGCTCTTGCCGTGCTGCGCCTGCCACCGCACAAACGCCACCGCGGGATTGGCCTGCACCAGGATGGCAGCAGAAGCAGGAGCGCAACGTCGGCTTCCCCGGAGAATCAGCTCCTGCTTGCTAAGCGCCAGCAGGCGCGAGCGCCGGCGGCGCCCCGCCCCTGCCGCCACTGCGCGGCCCTCTGCGCGCTGCTTGCGACTCCCTGCACACTGCCGGTACGGTGGAGGGCGCAGGAAGGCGAAGCCGAGGCGGCCTGCGGTCAAGCCCTGGCCCGAGCCTCGCACCAGGGCGTTCTCGGCGGTCAGCGGGCCGCTGTCGGCGTGCATGTCGTGCTGGTCGACGACCACAGGGGCCGCCGAGGCGACGAGCGCGCCGGCAAGGAGAACCGCGACAAAAAGCTTCATCGTGACGCGTGTGCGCGTTGAGGAACGGTGCAGCACGCCAGGAGCGAGCTGCAGAGTGCCTCACAACGCCCAGGTGCTCCAAAAGTCGAGGCTCGGGCCCATCTCGGAGATGCCCAAGCGAAGGGCACTGCAGCGCGGGTCTGCAATCCAACTCAGCACCAACGTTCAATCCTCCGTCCGAAATGGGGACCGGCAAGCCACGAGTGTCTGTGGCCCGGGCGCTCGAACTTGCAAGCTCGTGGGGCCTCGACAAGGGTCTGCAGTGCACCAGCTTGGCTGGATATGACGACACCAATCTGAGGATATCAACTGGTAAATTTGGTGCATGCCTGCCGCCGCTCCCGCCGCCGCTCCCGCCGCCACTGCCGCCGACCAAAGCTCTTTGCGACTGCCCCTGCAGACGGCGGCGCTCCCTACCTCCTCAAGGTGCACAACGAGGCGGACAGCGACCCTGTGCTGCAGTATGCTGAAGCGCAGAACGCGCTGCTGCACGAGCTGGCCAGCGCCGGGCTGCCTGTGCCTGCACCCCTGCCACTCACTGAGAAGCAGCCCAGCCAGGAGCAGGGCAGCGGCGACGGCAGCGGCGCCTCTGCTGATGGCCGCACGCTGCGCATCCGTGCCGAGGACGGCCGCCTGCACGCCGTGCGCCTGCTGACGTACCTGCCGGGCACGCTGCTGGTGGACGCGCCGCAGGTGGGGGGCCACAAGGGGCTGCTCGTCAGGCTCTCTCACTGGCTTGCCCTAATGATTTTCCGCTTGTGTGCTATTTTGCCCTGTTTACACCAACCAGTCCACACTGCACTCTTGCACCCCCTGCCTCTGCAGTCGCTGGAGCTGTACCGGCAGCTGGGCGCCGTGCTGGGCCGTGCCAACCGCCACCTCGCCGATGCGGGCTGGGACTGGACCGCCACGCCCGTGCTGCGCCGCGCCTTTGACTGGAATGTGCAGCACCTGGCCACCACGTATGCTCGAGTGCGGCCAGCACTGCTGCAGCTTCCGGCGGTGGATGTGTGAGTGCAATGGGTGGTTTGGGGGCAGCTGGTGGTTGTTCTGCAGGCATGATGCTGGTACTGCTGTGCGGCGTCAGGCACAAGCACTCACAGCACTCACAGCGGCCGCATTGGCGTGCTGATTCCAGCTCGCCTTGGCTGCATCTTTCTCACACCGCTCCTGCATCTTTGTTACCCTGCTCCGCCTCACCAGGCCGCTGCTGGATGCCGTGGTGGCTCACTTTGCGGCGGCCACGGCTGCAGCGGGCGACCAGCTGAGGCTGGCTATCATCCACAGTGACGCCAACGAGCGGAATGTGCTCGTGGACGCAGCTGCCGCTGCCGCCGCGGCCGCCGCGGAGCAGCAGGGGGCGGGCGACACAGCAGCAGCAGCAGCAGGCACTGGCGGCATCATTAGCGGCCTGATAGATTGGAACGACAGCCAGTGGTGCTGGCTGGCTGCCGAGCCGGCCAACGCCGCGCTCTACGTGATGCTGCTGGAGCACAACATTGGCGACCCGCTGCCCGCGGCAGCTGCGCTGCTGGCTGGGTACGAGAGCGAGCAGGCGCTGAGTGCGACAGAGCGCCGCATGCTGCGCACGCTGTGCATGGGCCGCCTGGCACAGTCGCTGTCCATGGGCGCGGCCACGGCGGCTGCGCAGCCCGACAACGCGGACTACCTGCTGGGCACGCAGCGCAACGGCTGGCGCCTGCTGCGCCTGCTGTGGGGCATGACCGACGACGCCTTCCTGGCCGCACTGGAAAAACAGTAACACCCTACCCTGCTTATCGCTGTGGGGCTATGCCTCTTATTGTTACAAAGTGCTCAGTGTCAATCTGCAAGAGTTCAGTACACAGTTGTAGCCCGGCAGCCTCAGAGGCACAGGATGGTGCGCAGCGTGGTGGACAGGTCGTCCGCCCGCGCCCGCAGTGCCTCTCGCAACCGCGCCGGCAGGCCGTCCCCTGCTGCCGCCGCCTGTGCAGCCGCTGCCGCGGCCAGCAGCCGCTTGTGGTGTGCCAGCGAGGTGGCCAAGTTGAGCAGCACGGGGCTGCGTGCCACCTGCGAGGCGTGGGGTGGGTGTGGGGGCTTGAGAGCACATGGGATGAGCACAGCCCTAGATGAGCATGTGGACGCTTCAGCCAGCATCAGGCTGCTCCATTTAGAACAAAGCAGCCGCCCAGATACACAAGCGCACCGCCGCCAGGCCTACCTGCTGCAGCACCGCCTCAGGCAGCAGGTCGGCGGGTGCAGTGCCGCTCAGCGCCTCCTCGCCGCCCACCGACTCGGCGGCCACCTGTGCCAGCGCCTCTTGCCAGCTCAGCTCCTGCAGGAGTGCCAAAGAGGGGTGCGGGCCAGGGGTTTTGACTCATGTGCCAGCAGGGAGAGGTTGATTGCAATGCGGGGAAGCAACCACCCTGCAAGGCAGCACAGCCTCCAAGCACCCAGCACAACCCCACCCCGCCCAGGCTGCCCACCTGGCCCTGTGCCCCCGCTGCCGGCACGCCGGGCGGGCCGCGATCCGCGCCCAGAAGCGCCAGTGGTGCAGCATCCACGGCCCGCAGGAAGGGCAGGGGGACCACCGCGCCGCTGCTGTAAAGCGTGTGCAGCTTCTCCACCCACCGCTGCGCCTCAGTCTGCAGGACAACAGGGGTGGAGGCAATGTCAGCAAGGGATTGTCCCAGAACCTGGCAAGACAAGCGCATGCTGGCTGAAAGCCCACAACCCCGCATGCCGCACATGCCCGCCACCAAGCCCACCTTTGGCGCGCGCTGCTGCGCCAGCAGGCGGCCACCTGGTGTGGGCAGCCCCGCCACATCCAGCAGAGCTGCAGCCGGGTCCTCATCCATGGCCTGCACCGCTGCCATGTAGTCTTGGCTGGCCTCCCCCGCCTCCCCAAGCCGTGCGCCGCCCGGGCTGGCAGCTGGCTGCGCCACGAGCGTGCCACCCACGTCCCCAAAGCCTGCATAGGAGGGAGAGGGGACAGGGCAGTGGACGAAGAGCATGGAGCCGTTCGACTGCCGAGTTGGTGGCAGGCGGGTGTATACCAGACAATCAAGCACAGGCAACATGCTGCTGGCCAATAACAATACGCTTCCTGGGGCATTACCCTGCACTCACCTACTGACCGCCGGCCTGCAGCTCGCGCCGAGGGCGGCCCTCCCGCTGGCGACACCACCGTGGCCCCCCAGCCCGAGCTGCTGTCCACCGACTGCCGCACCACCACAGTCCCGCTGGGCTCGCCGCCCACCCCCGGCGATGCGCCGCCCAGGCAGCCGTCTGCTGACGCTCTCAGGTGGTGTGGCGCACCCGCCGCCGCCGCCACTGTCTGCTGGTAGGCAGCGGGCGGCTGCAGGTGGTGCTGCTGCGGCGCGCCCACGGTGCCGCTAGCTGGCACAACTGTGGCGGGACGCCACGAGAAGGCTCCCTCGTGCTCTGCCCCGGGCGTGGCTGCCTGCTGCGCCTCAATGCCCGCCATCAGCGCCATCTCGGCCATGTGCGTCCGCGCCTGCTGCACCAGCGGCAGCAGCGCGCGCACCGCCGCGGTGGCCGCCGCCTCGCGCGCCGCAAACTTGTGCTGCTGCAGCAGGCGCGCGGTGGGCCGGGCACGTGGGTCCTGCAAGCGGGGGATGGGGAGGTGGTAGTGCCAGCAGTTTAGGCGCTTGCCTGCCGCAAATTTGCTGTGCTGTCATCTATCTGCCCACAACTCACTGCCTCCCATCCCTCTCGAGCCATCGCCAGCTCCTCAGGCCTACCTAACCCCCACACCCACCTTCTGCAGGCACTGCGCCACAAAGTCCTGGAAGCTCAGGCTCCACCGCTCCTTGTCGGCCAGCCGGGGCGGCGGGTCCTTCACCACCTGCAGCAGGGCGGGGAGGCAGCAAGCAGGGGTAGCAGGGCCAGGTGACACCAGGAGGGCAGTGTGTGCGTGGCAGGTGCAACACGTGCAGCTGCTCCGCCACATGTTTCTTCGGCTCCAGCAAGGCAGATTAGGCTGCTCCTGCACACAGGCACTCCGCCCAGCCGCCCTCACCATGAACAGCACTCGGTTGGGGTTGATCTTCCAGCGGGGCGGGAACATCTCCGCCATCTCTATCGCGCTGACGCCCAGCGCCCAGATGTCCACCTGAGGGAAGGGGCAGCAGGGTGGGAGCGTGTAGTGTGGGCAAGCATCAATAGCACGTTGACTGTCGAGCATTGCGCCGCTGCAACGCACAAGCGCTGTGCAGGCAGCACGAGCCTGCAGGTGTTGCAGGACCACCACTCCTGGTCTGTCCGCCTGTGCACTGCTCCTGCACTGCATGCCATCAAGTCACACCCAGCCGCACCTTGCCGTCGTAGTGCGACACCTGGATGACCTCGGGCGCCATCCAGTGCGGAGTGCCGATGAACGTGTTGCGCTTGCTCATCGTCGCGGTCAGCTGTGGGGGCGGCAGGTGGGCACAGGGAGCGGCATGGGTTGTGCGGCGAGGAGATGCCGCCTTGGTTGTGCTGCCACACAAGCACGGCCACATGTCTCAAGCTCACAAGACGACCAACAGCAAGGTGCAGCAAGCTTTTGCATTAGCCACGCCCCGCTGCTGCCGTTCTCAGCACAGCTCTGGCCGCGCCCTGCGCCCCTTCCCACCTGCGCCGCCACCCCAAAGTCGGCCAGCTTAACCTCCCCCGCCTCCGTCAGCAGGATGTTGCCGCACTTGATGTCGCGGTGCACCTGCCGGGTGGTGAATGCATGGTGGAAGGCTACCTTTGGGAAGGGCGCAGGCGGGTCTGCACCGCAAGCACGCTGTCCCAGGCAGGCAGGCAGGCCCCAAACTCATCCTACATCCACAGCAGTTCTACAGAGCGCCCTGCCGCACCTTGCCCAGGGAATGCAGGTAGGACAGGCCCGCCAGCGTCTGGGCGCAGATGTAGGAGATCATGTCCTCGTCCAGACCGCTGCACAGGTGGGGCCCAAGGTGGGTGGGGCAGAGTGGAGCGTGATGCGCAAGAAGGGGTGCAGGCCAGCAGTGCAGCGTGCATGCTTGCCCAACCTAGGTCGGCGAGAGTAGCACTCGTAGCACACTAACAGTGCCAACAACATACACCCCCACTTCACAACCCCCCTGGCAGCTCCTGCCAGCACACCGCACCTGCCGCAGGTGTGCATGATGTCGGACACGGAGCCGCCGGCGCAGTACTCCATGCAGATCCAGAGCGCGTCGCGGGTGCGCCACGAGCCCTGCAAGCAAGCTCAGGCATAGCAGAAGCTTCAGCCGCAAGTCGAATGCGCCTTGGCAGCGCAGCATCAAGGCTGCGGCATAGACAAGCAGGCAAGCCAGGCGGCCAGCCAACTGCATGCCCGACAAGCATCGCGCATTGCCCAGACTGACGCTGCTCTGCTCACGTAGTACTTCACAATGTTGGGGTGGTTGCACTCGCGCAGCATCGCAATCTCCTTCTGAATTGCGGCAATCTCCTCCTGCAAAGAGCAGGGGAGTGTCAACCCGCTGGAAGAAGTCGGAGCGATCGACAACTGAGCTTGCGACCGCCCACCGACCAGCTGCCCGTCTGCCTCCCACAAATGTCAGCAACAACGCCAACCCTGACGCACCTGCTCCGCCACAGGGATGATCTTCACGGCCACAATGTCACCGCTAGACAGGATGCGCGCCTTGTGCACCGCGCCATAGCTGCCGCGGCCTGTCGCCAGGAGCAGAGGGAGAGGGAGGGACGAGTGCGGTTGGCCGCAGGAACGTCTCGTCAACAAATGAGCACCAGAAGCCAACAGTAGCCTGCCTCACCGAGCGGGTGAATGAGCTCGAAGATGCTGAAGGGGTCCGTGTAAGGCAACCCGGCCTCGGCTGCACGCCAGAGAACAGGGGAGGGCGGCATCTTGGCCGCTCGCCAGAAGAGAGCGCGGTGGCGGCGGGTGGGCGGCAGTGCCACCGACCATCGCAGTTGCGCTTGCTGCAGTGCTGATCAGAGTTGATAAGTCCACCCGCACCCACCTGGCTCGCCCTGTCGCCAGGCAGAGGCCGGGGTGCCCGTCTCGCGCGCGGCCATCGCGCTGGCCGGCGCCTAGCCGCCCTGCAAAGCGATCTGTCACACTGCGACGCCTTTTGTGACTACCAGAATGCCTGCAGCAAGAAACGCCGAGCTGTAGCCGCGGCCCAGCAAGCGAGCGCTGCAGACGGCCCCTCGGGCGCTGGCAATGATGCAAAGAGTTGGTGAGTGGTGCCCGAAAAGATCAACGAGCTCGGCAGGAGCACCGCTGCTGCTCATGAGCTCAGGGCGGCAGCGACGCTGCCGCCAGCGCATCATCGCCGCAGGCGTGCCCCGACGTCATGCGTCCTCTGATCATGTGTGCTATATTCGTTTCCAAAAATATTGGCCAGATGCCATTTCGATGTCATGACGGCGGATGGCGTGGAAGCCGATGGTGTGGCAATGGGGCAGCCATGCTCCCTCCCGGTCGGAGAGAGCGAGGACGACTCGGTCGAGAAATGAAGAGCAGTCCACCCCCAGCTGCATGCAGGTTTATAGGCATCAGTGGAAAACCAGTGTAAGAATCACCAGTGGAAGGAGGAGCAAAAGAAAAGGCGGGAAGGTGACGGCGTCCGCTGCCGGCGCTGCCTGCTGCCACCGTCAGCGGGGAGGCGCCGCCCCAGCACGGAGCGCTTGAAGCCCATGCATGCAATGCATTTGCTTACACATATTCATCTCTTACATGCACGCCAGCGAGGACCGCGATGGTGCTGCAGGCGCGACAAGCGCGGTTGGAGCGGCGGCACCAGAGGCCCAGCCCGCCGCAGAGCAGTCTAATCAGCATCTTAATGACCAGGACGTGGCGCAGGATGCAAGGCTGTACATGCTGCCGGGCCTGGAGGGCCAGGTGCGGCGCCGCCATCGGCGGCAGTGGCCGTCTTGCCCTCTGATGCAGTGCTGCCGACCTTGCCTCTTGCGCCGCCATGCTGCAGTGGACGGTGGAGCAGCTAGTTGACCTGGAGCTGCAGAAAGACCCTCGCTTCACTCAGGTGTGTGCCGGGCCGTGAGGGGTATGGCCGCGGGCAGGGCGGCAACCTGCGCTTTGGCTCTGTTGTCCATGCTTGCTGCAGCTGGCTGGTGCAGCTGGTTTGCTCTCTGCCTAACCTCTGGGTTCCTTCCCAACCTTACCCCCACCAGGTGCGGCGCAGCGCGCTGCCGCCCGAGTTCTGGGAGGCGCGGCGGCGGGCACGCAACCGCGAGCGCACGCTGCGCAACTACCAGGTGCGGCCTCACCTTTTGCAGATTGATCAACCGCTGCGGGGCATGCTTACTGCTGACATCGACTGCGGCGTAAGGTGTCGCAAGCTTCGAACGAATGCTGCAACAACCGATCACATCTCATTCTCACCCTTGCAGCGGCGCCGGCGCAAGGGCGACGCGCAGCGCGAGGAGGACGCGGCCCGCAAGGCGGGGCTGACCCCCGAGCAGGCGGCAGCCTACGAGGCGCAGCATGAGGCAGCACGGGAGGCAGCCAAGGCGGCGGCCGCGGCCCAACGGGCGGCGGTGGATGAGGCCATGGCCTCCGGCCTGCGCATTGCCATTGATTGCTCCCTCTCAGCTGATGCCAGCGACCGAGAGGTGCGCTCGCTGTGCAAGCAGCTGCAGGAGTGCGCAGCGGCCAACAAGCGGGCGCGGCGCCCCGTCAGCCTGCAGTTTGCGGGGTTTGCCGGCGCGGTGCGGAGCTTTGCGGTTCAGGGCATGCACGCCGACCGCTGGCCCGCGGCGGTGGGCCATGAGGCTCCCCTGGCCGAGCTGTTCCCCGCAAAGGACCTGGTGGTCCTGTCGCCAGACGCCGAAGAGGTGCTGGAGGAACTCGAGGAGGGCAAGGTGAGGGTGATTGCCGATTGTTGTGTTGGCAGATGTGGCAGACACGCAGCTGGGTGGCGGGCGGCGGTTGATGCAGCTGCTTGCACCGCATGCCTCGTCGGCTCCCCAGGCCACTCCCACCCCTGCATACTTGAGCCTCTAACTCTTCCGCCCTTTACCTCTCTCCCTCCTCCAGGTGTACGTCATCGGCGGGCTTGTGGACCGCACCGTGCGCAAGGGCGCGAGCCTGGGGCTGGCGCAGCGCTGCGGCGCGCGCGCCGTCCGGCTGCCCATCGCCGAGCACCTGGGCACGGCGGCGCTGGGCAGCAGCAAGGGCGTGCTGAACGTGAACGACGTGTTCAATGCTCTGCTGGCGGTGCACGCCGGCGACAGCTGGCATGTGGCACTGGATGCAGCCATTCCCCGCCGCTTCCGCCAGGATGCTGGCGACCAGCAGGGGCAGCAGCAGGCAGCGGAGCAGAAAGGGCCAGCGCAGCCAGAGCTGCGGCAGGAACAGCAGCAAGATCAGCAGCAAGGGCTGGTGGCAGCAGAGGCAGCAGCAGCCGAGGCAGCAGAGGGGCTGCGCACGGAGAGCCCCCAGGCAGCGCGGCAGCAGCGGCGTCCTGCGCCTACGCCCTGCGGCTGCTGTCGCAGCTGAGCGGCTGGCAGCCGCATGCACACAGCTGCACATGCCATTGTTACTGACGACTGATGTCAAACTTGAGCACTGGTTTGACAGTTCTCCACCAACTGCAACACCTGCTACACAATTTTGTTGTGATGTCAACATGATGCTCTTTGTCCAACCAGAAGTGAAGGGGCGTGGCCAAGAAGCAGCAGGGATTGCTGTCACGTGCCAGCGCCTTGCAACAAAGCAGCCCCATCAGTCCAGCTTGAGCACCAGGCCCAGCGGGCAGTGGTCGGAGCCCATTATCTGAGGCAGCAGGTAGCACTCGTGCACGCGCTCATGCAGCGCCTGAGACACCAAAAAGTGGTCCAGCCGCCAGCCGCGGTTGTTAGCGCGCGCGTTGAACCTGCGACAGGGAGTGGTAGTGGCAGGAGGGAACTGAGGGGCAGCCTGAGACCCGGGAGACATGCGCAGCTTGCCGGCCCAAACTCATGCCTGAGGCATACAGCGCCTTCCTGTATTTCCTGCCCTTTCCTGCCAACCCTCCTGCACATTGCCCCTCCCTCTAACCCGCCCCACCCACCTGTACGACCAGTAGGTGTAGCCCACCGCCTCGGGGTACTGCGCTCGGAAGGCGTCCACCAGGCCGCAGCTGCCCAGCAGATTGTCGGCAAACGAGGCGCGCTCCTCGGGGGTGAAGCCTGCCGTTGGGGGAGGGAAAGAGGGAGGAGGGAGGGGGGTAGTGAGCGCACATGGGCTGATCAGGAGGACGTGTGCATGCCAGGCTGGGGAGGCATGTGCGAATGTGCACCATCCACCCAGCACCAGGGCGAGTGCTGCCACTGCATGCACAGCCCACGCCTCCTCAAAACTGCCCCAGGCTTGCCATGGTGAGGGGGCAGCCAACCATGTGCTCCTCACCCGCCGACTTGAGGTTGCCCTTGGGGTTGTGGATGTCAATTTCTGCAGGCGCCACGTTCAGGTCCCCCGTCAGCACCACCGGCTTGCGCTGCTGCAGGCCCCGCAGGTACGCCGCAAACTCTGGCGCAGGAGGGGGGAAAGGGAGGGGAAGAATGCAAAGTAGGGATGGAAAGGGTCTTGGAAACACATTGTGGCTAGCTCACTTGGCAGCTACTTCTCGTTGGCAATGCATGCCGCTGGCCTGTAAAGGCCAAGCCGCCGCAGGCCCAACGCAAGCAGTCAACCCAAGCAGCGGCCCTCACCCTTGTCCCACTGCTGCACGCGGTAATCCAGCCGCTTCAGGCCCTCGCCGCTGCGGGCGTACGAAGGAAACAGGGTGCTGAGCAGCCAGCCCACGGCTCCTAGGCATGGGCTTGCTGAGAATACAGGGAGGCTGCAGCCAGCATACATGTTTATGAGTGCACGCAGCCCTGTGCAACGCACGCAGCACACCCACCTGTTGGGCACGTAAGTGTTGACCAGGTAGAACTGGTCAAACTCGGCGGTCACCACGCGGCCCTGCAGGCACAGCCCCAACATGCATGGTTGGAAGTGGCCAAGGAAACAATCATGGCGGCGCATGGGATGGCATGCCGCCACATCGACTGCTACAGATAAGCTACATTCATATCATCAGATCAGCCAAGTCAGGCCAGCTACCTCGCCGTCGTGGTCGGGATCGCCGATGCCGCAGCTGACCGACAGCGGCGTGTCCTTGGACAGAATCGCCGTGCCGCTATAGCCTGCAGCAGACAAACAGGCAGAATGAGCGGTACGCCAAGTCTGCACGACTGCCCGAGCTCTTCCTACCTGATTGATGTGCTGCCACTTACACGCCCAGCAGCATTCACACCAACAAGCCAGCCCACGACCTGCCTACCCTTCTTGTCTTGCGAGCAGTTCCAGGTGACGTGCCAGTCGGGCAGCCCCAGCTCCTTCAGCACCTCCTCGCAGTGGCTGGCCTGCAGCTTGATCTCCTGCACACAGTCGAGGCGGGCAGGGCAGGGCGGGCACTAGGTGGGTGCGGTGGCTGGGCAAGCAAGGCAGGGTGCCAACCATGCGTGGCAGGCATGCTGTGCAACCCACAGCACCTTGCAGCCTGCACCATGCTGCCAACCCAACAGCACACCCACCCAACGATGCACCTAGCCAGCTGACGATCCCCACCCAACCCCACCTGCAGGCACAGCACGTCGGCCTTCTCAGCCGCCACCAGCGCGGGCAGGGAGGGCACGTGCTGCTCCAGCCGCCCCTCCTGCGCCTCCTTCACCTTCTTCAGCAGCGCCTGCAATATGCAGAAACAGCACAGCACACAGCAGATGTCACCCAAAAAGCAGGGCGCACAACATTCTGCCCAGCACAGGAACTAGCACAGCTGTGGCTACTCATGCTTGCTATGCGTCTGATCCTAAGACCCAGCATCTGCAATGCCCCTCCCCACCAAGGCGGCTCACCCGCAGCCCCGCCACGTTCCAGCTCAGGATGCGGCACGCCTTGGCGTCATCAGCCAGCGGCGGCGGCCGCATGCTGGCATCCCAGGCAGGGCCGGCTGGTGCCTTGGGCTTGGCTGGCGCCCGCTTGGCTTTGGGCTTGGCTGCTTTGTTCGCCTTGCCTGCCTTAGGCCCGCCATCAGCTGGGGCGGCCTCGCTTGCTGCTGCTGCTGCTGCCGCTGCTGGGCTGGCTGCTGCCGCTTCCTCGGCAGGCGCCGTTGCCTTGCGCTTGGGCGCCCTGTTGGGACGGGACGAGGTATCAATGCGAATGTGCAGACAAGTGCCAACCTGTCGACCGCCCACAGCGCTACAGAAGCAACCCAGTCACCCGCCAGCCCCCTTGTTCTCACATGGCGGCCCAGGCGGTGCGAGTGGTGAGGGAGCGGAAGGCAAGCTTGGGCTGGGGGCAGCGCGCCAGCAGGGCCAGCATGCACGCTGTTCACTGAAGCAGGGGAGCGTGCCTGCAGGCAGCAGCGGCTGCGGCGGCGGCGGCGGTGGTGGGGAGCAGGTTTTGGCGCAAGTGTGTACAGCATCGATCATGCGGCAATCTCGAGATGCAAGTCTAGTGGATGAGCAGCCGCCCAAACAGCGCAGCGGCAAGCTGGCAAATTGAGCATAGCCTGCTGGCCGCCTGGTCTCACCAGCTGTGGCCCGGTGCACTGGATAAGCTTCAACAAAGCTGTCGATCACTTGCAAGGCCGCTGCCTGTCTGTGCCGCCCGCATTGGGAGCGCATTTCCCCAGAGGGACTCCATACACGCACCGTGCCTTCCACTGTAGACCTACCGCTTTGATCATTCGACAGAGCCAGCGTGTCGGACCTTGCAGGCCGGCGTTCGGCCGTGACCACTCGGTTCTCGCCGGAGGCAGGGTCTAAGGCGGCGCCAGTGTCGCTCACGAGCGGATCAGAGAGGCCAAAGTGCTTTAGAGAGGTCAGCAGTGCGCGACGGCTACCTCTGACCACTCCGCCGCCGCCGCCACAAGGCGCCGCCGCCCTGCCCCACTGACCCACCCTGCCTGCCACAGGCGGCCTGCCGCCATGTCGGGCCTGCGCTCCTTTGGCGGCGAGTTTCGCAAGGCGCAGAAGGTCAGTCTGGTGGGGCGCAGCCGCGGCGAGGAGACACGGGCGGAGGTGCTGGAGCGGACGCGGCGCGAGCGCGAGCGCCGCCGTCGCGAGCGCCAGGAGCAGAGCGCAGCCACCGTCATCCAGGTGCGGGGGATTGTTGTGGATGCATGATAGCTGGCGGAGCAGTGCGTTGAGACCAGTGACTGAAGTCATCGGATCTCCATCAACCATGGAGTCCCATGCAATCTGTTGCATTTCATGCCGGTGCCTCACACACCATGCCTGACGGTTGACTGGTGACCTACTCCACATGCAGGCGGCATGGCGGGGGTGGAGCGAGCGGCAGCACCGGCGGGCTGAGGTGCGAGCGGCATGGCAGGCGCGGTACGGCGCAGAAGCAGAGCGGGCATCCAGGTGCGCTTCACAGCCTTTATGGGTGGGCTGTTGTGACAGCTGCTGGTTGCCGATTTCAATGGCTGGCCAGCTCGTGCCGAAAAACCACCTGTCATGCTAAGTGCCAAACATTCCATCCGTCTCATGATGAGCTGCCCACCCCATGCTGCCACAGCATGGACCTGGCGCCCGCCAGCGGCTTCCTGCGCCAGCTCTGCTTCTTTGCCAAGCCAGCGGTGGCGGGTGACCTGCGCATCCTGGCTGCAGCATGCCGCCTGGTGCTAACCTCGCAGCAGCCCCAGCAGGCGCCAGCAGCAGCAGGGGCGGCGCCTCAGCCGCCACAGCTGCTGTTCTGCATGCATGCGGCAGGCGGTGGCCAGCAGGCAGCAACAGTGGTCTGGCAGGCGCAGCGGCTGGCGAGCCTGTGCCTAGCCGCAGTGGCACAGCATGCCCCGGCAGTTGCAGCAGAGCTTGCAGCACCACGGCTGGGTTCTGCTGCTGCCGCCACTGCAGCCAGCACAGTGCCGCCCATTCTAGAGGCGTTGCTGCTGCTGACAGCGCCAGACAGCTGGAAGGCGGCTTTGGGTGCAGTGGGGGCAGCAGAGGCTACAGCTCAGATCCTGGCGGCTGCAGCATCTGGTGGCCTGTTTGGCCAGCTGGCTGCTATCGCAGCAGCGGCCTGCCCCGAGGACGGTGCGGCAGCAGCAGGAGACGCGGGGGCTGCACAGGCAGCCAGGCAGGCGGTGCCAAGCGGCGAAGCGGTTGTCACGGCACTCACTGTGCGCTACTTGAGCCAGCAGGCAGCGATCGTGCGGCGCCTTGAGCAGCGGCAGCAGCGCAAGCAGGCGGCGGCGCCCCAGCAGCAAGCGGCGGCAGTGGGACAGCCTGGAGCAGCAGGTGTGCAGCAGACAGCTCAGCAGACAGCGCAGCCCCCTGCAGCCAGCCAACAGGGCAACACCAGCGCCGAGCGCCAGCTGCCGCTGCTTCTGTGCGTGCCGCTGCTGCTGCGCCGCCTGCCCACACTCAAGCCGGCTGCGGCGCGGCTGTGGCGCCACACTGTAGCAGCGCTGCACGGCCTGGCGCCATCAGATCTGGCCGCTTGGCTTCGGGCACAGCACCCCGGCAGTGAGGCGGCACTAGCAGGTGCTGCGCTGCTGGGCAACCTGCTGGATGGCGCGGCCGCGGCCTTGAAGGCAGAGGACGCACAGCAGCTGGCTGCCGTGCGCCAGCCGGCTCTGCAGTTTGCGGCGCTGGCGTGCTCCCTGCTGGCGCTGCTGCCGCAGCAGCCCTTCTTCCCGTCCAGTGGCGATGGTGAGGGCGGCATGGGCAGCCCACAGGCGGCAGGCAGCAGGCGCTGGGCAGAGGATGACGAAGACGAGGAGGCGCAGGTTGCAGTGCGCAGAGCGGCAGCTGCGGCAGCCCCCGCCGCGGCCAAGCTGCCCTGGGATGCCGAGCAGCTGCCCAGCGCGGGCCTGGTGGCGCAGCTGCAGCTGGTGGCGGATAGCGGGCTGCTGCGCTCCTTGGTGCGAGCCGTGCTGCCGCAGGCAGATGCCGCCAGCGGCGGCGCAGCGCAGGGTCCGGCGCTTGCCCAGTGTGCCGCAGATGTGCGCCGCCTCTGCAGCCTGCTGCAGCAGCTGATGGCGCTGCCGGGCCAGCGCCAGCGCTTGCTGGTGGTGCTGGCTTTCAGTGCCGAGCTGGTGCAGCGCCTGTGGTTCAGCTACCTGCGCCCCGCGCAGGCCTCGCCAGGTGGGCGGTGAGGTGTGTTGTGGCCGGGCGCTGGCGTTGAGCAATCCGGTACACTATTGCTTAGTTAGTGATGGCTTGGGGAAGTGGATCACTTTGCAGATGTGCTGTCGGACCTGCCTCCCTCCTGTCCCTGGTGCAGTGGAGGGCTGGGTGCCGTCGGCCGACGCCAGCTGCGACCCAGGCTGGATGCTGCCCCTCACCCTCTTCAGCCTTGCCTACAGCTCCTTCATCATGACGGGTGGGTAAATGGGGCGCGATTGCTTAGCAGGGTGGATGCAAGTATAGGGCCTTGGTTTACAGCAGTAACCAATAACCACGCCAACATCTCTTGCGACCCGGCCTCCAAAGGCCTCTTGCTCGCATCCTGCTCCTCCCGCCCCTCAACAGCCGGCGACGATGAGCTGTACACCGCCCAGCGCCCGCTGCCGCTAGCGGAGCTGCACTCTGCCGAGCGGCCGGGCGGCGGGGTGCTGGCGCTGCTCAAGATGGCACTCTGGCACGCGCTGTGGGTGGAGGCTCCGCCCGCTCCAGGTGAGGGTGAGAGGGCGGCGTGACTTGGCCATGCAGCAGGCCGGTCAGAGCAGTCGAGTTGTTGCCAGCTGCACTTTGCAACCGATGCACGGGCCCGACAAGCATGCTTGCGATTCCTGGCACCTGCCGCATTGCAGGAGGATGGTCGCTGGAGGCTGCTGCGCTGCGCTCCCAGTTGAAGGAGGCGGCAGGTGCAACAGCAGGGCTGGTTGTGGCCAGTTGCAGCTTGCGTGTTCCTCTGCATGAACCCTTCCCGGCATGCAGCATGCACTCACACATCTGCCGGCATGTCTTCAATCTTCGTCAAACTATCAACCGCTCTCCTCCACATGCAGGCAAGCTGATGGGCCAGCTGCACGACCGCAACTGCCGCCGCGCTTTCGCGCCGGCCGAGGCGTTCCAGGCGGATACGCTGCCCGCCGACCGCTTCCAGAGCGAAGTGCAGGTGGGGAGGGTGGGGGCGGGGCGGGCGTGTCGAGGGTGGCCAGGGTGTGCAGATTTCGCTGCAACTGCTTGGGACAGGCAGCGGCGGACAGATGTTGCCTTCCTGGCGCCATGGCCAGTGTTTGGACTTCAAAACAGCCATATATTAACAGACACAACCCTTCCACCCGCAGGCGGCCACCGCGGCGGGGCGGGGTTTGGATGAGGAGGGGGCGGGGCGGGCATGGGGCCTGCTGGCGCATGCACCCTACCTGGTGCCCTTCCGCGAGCGAGCTAAGCTCTTCCAGGCAGTGGTGGCACAGGTAGGATGGCGGTTGAGGGGCTATGGGCTGGGCTGGGATAGCGGCGGGCTTGTTGTGATGGCCCATTCGGCAGCAAAGGTTGTGATGTGGCGCCGCCTCCCTGATTTCCGGCTGCAAGCGTCACTCTCAACTGGTGGTACTCCGGGTGCTAAACATGTACATTCATGCTCTCACTTGGCCGTCTCCTCTCTCCATGCGCGCCAGGAGCGGGCACGCTACCGCGACATGGAGCTGATGCAGAGCTTTGCCGCGGAGCTGGGCGTCGGCGGCGGCAACCGATTCTTCCCCGTGCGCCGCACACAGGTAGGGCGGCGGGCTGGTGTGGGGGCTGTGGGTGGCTGGGCAACCAAGGCCCCTCGGCACATGGAGCACCAAATTTCATCGGCGCAGCTTGCTGAGCAACCGCTGCAAGGCGCGCCACGAAGCATGCAGGAGTGCGATGCCTGTCTTCTCCTACCACCGGCGCGCAGGTGCTGGAAGACGCGTACGACCAGCTGAATGGGCTGGGGGAGGGCCTGCACGGCCGCATCCGCATCCAGGTAGGTGCCATGTCAGCAGCAGTGGCAGCTGACGTGGCTTGATGTTGGAGCTTGCTGCGGCAAGAGGCCAGAGGTCATGAATGCTTGCATGCCACAGCTG
>VFQQ010001010.1_pt1 | contig 44185 bp, 36 predicted proteins | sample 3512341 | NCBI WGS metagenome assembly VFQQ01 (sample SAMN10412373, study PRJNA504923) | tailings metagenome | isolation source: Relicate 2 Philex TSF1 revegetated site | place: Philippines: Tuba, Benguet | collected 2017-08-29 | reverse complement strand
CGATAACTGTATGACTGCCGTGATCAACTCGTACCTCTGATACACGCCAAGGCGCTTGCAGGCCAAACAACGTCTGATAAAGTTCGGTATCTTTCATCCGTCAAACTACTAACTTCTCCACTATCTTTGGCGAAGACCCAAAAGGTATTTCCTGAGTTGTAGTCTGCGTTCACGTGCGCGCTCGTACTGACGACGCATCTGACGCTTCATCCGCCGCTGGGCATTGCGTGATTGCTCTTGGTTGCTATTGATGTTTGCAACACCCTCTGTGAAGATGCGCACGCCCATCGCTGCAACGTCTTGTCTGTCAGTATCAATAACAGCCCAGCCCAATGAGGCATAGCCAACGTCGAGGCCTAAGATCTTACCCATAGAATTCGCTTGACAAGATTTGAGAAAGTTTGTAGTTTCGCACATCGTTCAAAGATCAGTGCTCGTCCTTATCACAATAAGGTCGAGTTTCGACCGCAGAACTTTTGTTCTTCACCCGACTTGCTTCACAGCGGTCGGGTTTTTTGTTATAGTGCCAATTTACAAACGTTTGCTTATCGAGCAAGTGTTTCTTCACACCCCGCCCCCACCCGCTACCCCAACAATAGCTCTTCTAGCCCAAGTCGAAAAAAGGTGTCAAATGGCAGGCCTTCGGGACCAACAACTAGGGCATGCGCGTTGGCGTTTTCGTGAAAGCGTCGAAACGACTCAATGCCGCGATAGGCCTTAGATGCATGCCCACTTTTTACCTCGATAAGTACTGTGGTCTGCGCTGTGCTTATCACAAAATCTACCTCAGCATTGCCCTCGCGCCAGTACGTGAGCGACGCTTGCGTGCCTGCGCATAATGCAATTAGATGACTTCCTACAGCCGACACCATGATTCTACCGTGAGCTGCACTCTTCGGTTCGCTCAGCAATTCATCGTAACCAAGAATAGCCGTCATAAGGGCAGGCGCCAACACCTGCAGCTTTGGACTCGAAGCTCGTGACCGAATTGTGGTGTTAGCATATTTCGACAGTCCCATTACCAACCCAGCATCACCTAGTAGGTGCAGATATTGGGCCATAGTAGCGGCATTGCCCGAATCCTGCAGTTGACCAAGTAGTTTCTGTAACGACACTATCTGGCCCGAAAACGCGCAGGCAAGCACAAATAAATTCCGAAGCACTGTAGGTTTATCTACTCGCTCAAGTTGAAGTACATCGTGTGATAGCGTACTCTCAATAATCGACTCACGCATGTATGACCTCCAGCGTGGTAGATCATGGATAAGTGGCATCGGGCCAGGATAACCTCCAAAGCTCACGTAGTCCGAAAAACCACAGCCAAAAGCAGCCGACGTTTCCGGCCACGTCCAATGCGTAGCCCGCAGCACCTCGAACCGCCCAGCCAGACTTTCCGCCATTCCTCGCCGCAGCAGTAGTGTCGAAGATCCAGTAAGCACAACCAGTAACTCAAGGCGCGAAGATGTGTCGGCATCCCACAAACGCTTTACCGTTTCACTCCAGCCAGCGATTTTCTGCACTTCGTCAATCACGAGCACTGCCTTACCATGCCCTTTCGCCAAGGCGCGAGCCCTATCCCAATGCTCTTCAAGCCAAACAGCACCAATCAGCGCTAGATCGTCCGCTGAAGCACGTACAGCAGGTAGCCCAGCCGCCTCTACGGCCTGCTGCACTAACGTCGTTTTTCCAACCTGCCGTGGACCAAGCACAATCTGCATGAACCTCCGCCGTTCCGTCAATCGTGCTTCCAGTGTTACAGATAAGGGGCGTCGAAACATATCGAACTCCAGCATGTGAGAAAAAGCTCACAAAAGTATGAGGAAACGCTCACAAAACCAAGGTGCTCTAACAACACGTTTGTGCAAAACGTCGTGCATAGTGTCGTGCGCTTCGTACTGCACTGCGCATTAGTATCTTGCACCATGCGCCTTCAACCTTCCCACTCGATTGCCCTTTGCGTCGATATTCAAGAGCGGCTGTTCCCGCATATCGACCGCCACGACGCTATGCTGCAGCGCGCCATTACCTTGGTAAAGGGACTCGACATCCTGCACGTGCCCATCGTCGTTTCCGAACAATACACCAAGGGGCTGGGCAAAACCGTTGCCCCGTTGGCCGAGCTGTTAACCGATGCGCCTACGCTCGAAAAGATGACCTTTAGCTGCTGCGGCGATCCAGGCCTGGAAGGGAATATCCTTGGTAGCGGACGCCATACGGTGATCGTGTTTGGCATCGAAGCGCACGTGTGTGTGCTGCAAACGGTGCTCGACTTGCGAGCGCAAGGACGCCACGCCGTCGTGGTCGAAGATGCCGTTTCGTCGCGCAATGCCCACGACAAATCAATTGCCATCGAACGCATGCGCCAAGCCGGTGCCATTATTACCACCACAGAGTCGCTGCTGTTTGAACTGCTTGAACGCGCCGGTACCGACACCTTTAAACAGATTTCGGCCCTGGTGAAATAATCCCCCAACTACCTTAGCAGGCGCAATGGCTACCAAGAAGTCCGTGACGCAACAGTCCATCAGCTCGGTTCTTTCCGAAGAGCGTCTGTTTCCTCCGCCCGACGGATTTTCGGAACGTAACAGCATCGGCAACGCACGCGCTTTGGCACGCCTGCGCACACAGGCCGCCGCCAATCCCGTGGCGTTCTGGGAAGAGCAGGCACAGCGTATCACGTGGCGCAAACCATGGCGCCGTGCCCTGCAGTGGAAACATCCGCATGCACAGTGGTTTGTAGGCGGTAAACTGAATGCAGCGGAGAATTGCTTGGACAGACACCTCGACTCGTGGGTGCGCACCAAGGCAGCGCTGATTTGGGAGGGCGAAGATGCATCGCAGCGAACGCTTACCTATCAGCAACTGCATGCCGAAGTATGCCGCTGCGCTAACGCCTTACAGGCCTACGGTGTACAGCCCGGCGACGTGGTAGCAATCTACATGGGCATGGTTCCCGAAGCGGTTATTGCCATGCTGGCCTGCGCCCGCATTGGCGCAACGCATACGGTGGTGTTTGGCGGATTTTCCAGCGATGCCCTGCGCGATCGTATTAACGATTCCAATGCCGTGTGCCTTATCACACAGGATGTGGCCTTTCGCCGTGGTGCCGAAGTAGATCTTTATTCGGCCGCCGCTGCAGCCCTCAAAAAAACACCGTCGATTCGCAACGTCCTCGTTGTTCAACGAAGCCCCTTACAACGACGCTTAAAACCTGGACGTGATGAGTGGTGGCACCAAGCCGTGGCACGCCACGAAGGTAGCCACGCCGCCCAGGCCTTCGATGCCGAACACCCACTGTTTATCCTGTACACCAGTGGCTCTACCGGCAAGCCCAAGGGAATATGCCATAGCACGGGCGGCTACATGGTGCACGTAGCCACGACCATGGATTATGTGTTTGATATTTCGCCTCGTGATGTGTACTTCTGTACCGCTGATGTGGGCTGGATAACCGGACACAGCTACATTGTGTATGGTCCGCTTAGTCAAGGGGCAACGGTATTGATGTATGAAGGGGCACCGAATTATCCTGGGCCGGATAGATTTTGGGATATAATTGCGCGACATCGAGTGTCGATTTTTTACACTGCCCCGACGGCAATCCGCGCCTTTATGAAGTGGGGAGAACACTGGCCCAAACGTCATGATTTGTCGTCGCTACGTTTGCTGGGCACCGTTGGCGAGCCCATTAACCCCGAAGCGTGGATGTGGTATCATCGTGTGATAGGGCAGGGGCGATGTCCAATTGTTGATACGTGGTGGCAAACCGAAACAGGCGGCATCATGATAGCACCAATCCCGGGCATTACTCCTACCAAACCCGGCACAGCCACGATGCCACTGCCGGGCATCGTGGTGGATGTGGTGCGCAAGGATGGAACGTCGTGCAAGGCCAACGAAGGCGGACTGCTGGTAGTAAAGCATCCGTGGCCGGGAATGCTGCGCACCGTGCATGGCGACGACGAGCGGTACAGGCAAACGTATTGGAGCGACTTCCCGAAGTCACGCGGTAGGGAAGGGTGGTACTTTACGGGCGACGGAGCGCGGCGCGACGCCGATGGCTATGTGTGGATTATGGGACGTGTGGACGACGTGGTAAACGTGTCTGGCCACCGCCTTGGCACTGCCGAAGTAGAAAGTGCCCTTGTGTCGCATCCATTGGTTGCCGAAGCTGCAGTGGTTGCACGCCCCGACGAGGTAAAGGGGAATGCCCTTGTGGCGTTTGTTACGTTAAAGGCGGGCGCAGGAACCGACGATATCGACGCGTTGCGGACGACCTTGCGGAACCACGTAGCTGTTGAGATTGGCCACATTGCCAAGCCCGACGACGTACGTTTTGCTGAGGCGTTACCCAAGACACGCTCCGGCAAAATCATGCGGCGTTTGCTTCGCGAAATCGTCAGCGGCGGAACCGTAAGCGGCGACACCACGACCCTCGAAGACTTTTCTGTCCTGGAAGCGCTCCGCGCAGGTGAAGAGTAGCTGTACCGTGGGGGGCATGTTGATGCCCCTACCTGATAGGGCGGATTGCCTATTTTTGCGCTTTCGTAGTTGCGTTCAACATGCAACATGACTGACCCTTACCCCCAGTAAACGGAGGACGTCGATGCGCAAAGCTGTTATCATGGCCGGAGGGTTCGGCACGCGGTTGCGTCCGCTTACCATGTCGATTCCCAAGCCGATGGTTTCCGTGGCCAACAGGCCCATGATGGGACACATCGTAGAGCTGTTGAAGAAGCATGGCATTACGGACGTTGTATCGTTGCTCTACTTTCAACCCGAGCACATTACGTCGTACTTCGGCGATGGTAGTGCCCACGGCATTAGCATGCGATACATGACGGCCGAGGCCGACTTTGGCACGGCGGGCAGCGTGAAGAATGCCGAGGAGTTTCTCGACGAGCCCTTCATCATCATTTCGGGCGACGTTCTTACCGACATCGACATCTCGAAGGCCATTGCCTTTCACCGCGAGCGCGGTGCCATGGCCACCATTGTGCTTACGCGGGTGCCGCAGCCCTTGCAGTACGGCATTGTGATGACCGAGGCCGACGGCAAGATTAACCGCTTCTTAGAGAAGCCGTCGTGGGGCCAGGTGTTTAGCGACACCATCAACACCGGCATCTACATTCTCGAGCCCGAAGTGTTGGGCCTCATACCCGCCAAAAGCGAATTCGACTTTAGCAAGGATCTCTTTCCGCGTATGCTCGAACGGGGCCTACCGCTGTACGGCTACATCGCCGAAGGCTACTGGAAGGACATTGGCAACCTCGAAGAGTATCAGCTTGCTCATGCCGACGTGTTGGCTGGACGCGTACGCGTAAGCTTGCCCGGTGAGCCATGCGATTCGGCCGTGTGCGGGCGCGACCTAACGCTTGCCCCTTCGGCACATCTGGACGGTCTGGTGGTGCTGGGCAATGGCGTTACCATTGGCGACGGTGCTCGCTTGTCGAACTGCGTGATAGGCGACAACTGCACCATTGGCCCTGGCGCACGCCTGCGCAACACCGTACTGTGGAACGGTGTGATGGTTGGCAACCATGCCGAATTGGCCAACGACGTTGTGTGTAACGACGTTGTGATAGGTACCGGTGCCAGCGTAGGCGATAACGTATTTATTGCCGAAGAATGCGTGATAGGAGACCACTCACGGTTGCTTGCCAACATCAAGCTGTGGCCACGTAAGCATGTTGAGTCGCACGCTACGCTTTCGCGCAGCTTGGTGCAGGAGGGGCGCTGGTCGCGCGAGCTTTTTACCGAAGCGCGCATCAGCGGTCTGGCCAACGTGGACATGAACCCCGAGTTTGGCGCGAAGCTTGGGGCGGCGCTGGGGACGACCTTGGGGGCGGGAACGTTGATTCTTGCAAGCAGAGACAGCGACGCTGTATCGCGCATGATGAAGCGCAGTATCACTGCCGGACTCATGAGCGTGGGCGTTACCGTAAACGACCTGCAAACAACCTCGATACCGCAAACACGGGCCGAAATGCGTACGGGCCGCTACGTGGCCGGCTTCCACGTGCGCACGTCGCCACACCGTGCCGGCAAGACCGACGTGATACTATTGGGTCCAGATGGACGCGACATTCCGCTGGGCCTTACCAAGTCGATCGAGCGATTTTTCTACGGCGAAGACATTCGACGTGTTGACTACGCCAACGTGGGCGAGTTGCGCTTTCCCGAGCGCACCACCGAAACATATGTGCAGCGTGTGCTTTCGACCATCGACGCCGACGTCATTCGTGGACGTGCGTTTAAACTCTTGGCCGACTACTCCCACGGCATGGCTGCCTCGGTTGCACCAAGAGTACTTGGCGACCTTGACTGCCGCGTTCTTGCGATGAATACCTACGTTGACACGGCACACATTGCCGACCCGCTGAGTGAGTCGCTCGACGAGTCGGCAACCATAATGCGTTCGCTCGGCTACGAGCTTGGATTCAAATTTGACCCTGGAGCTGAACGCATTGCCTTGGTGGATGAACGCGGAATCTGGTACACGTCATTGCGCCTTCTCACCATCGTTACCAAGCTTTTTTTGGAAACGCACAAGCACCTTACGCCCTTTTCCATTGCCGTGCCCGTACAGGCCACCAAGGAGGTGGACATGGTGGCGGCCGAATATGGCGTAGCCGTGATTCGCATCCGAAACTCGCACGGAGCCATGATGGAGGCCACCAAGATTCCCGACGTCCGCTTCGTAGGTGGCACGCGTGGCGGCTTTATCTTTCCGGAGTTTCTCTTTGCGAGCGACGGACTATTTTCAGTATGCTCCATCATGCAGATGATTGCTCAAACCGGGCTTCACCTGTCTGACCTCGACCGAACGCTCCCAAAACGACACCAAAGCACCGTCGAAGTTCCATGCCCTTGGGAAGCCCGTGGCACCGTGATGCGTCACGCCATGGAACACTCCGAAGGCAAGCGCCGCGACCTTGTTGACGGTGTAACTATTCACGATGAATCCCGCACCGTTATCATCATGCCGCACAAGGAAAACGCAACGTTTGTTGTAACGGCCGAGGCCGATGATGCTACATCAGCCGAAGAGCTCCGCCGCGACTATGAAACGCTCGTACAGCGGTGGCGGGATGCATAATCACTAACTATGACTACTTCTATGGACATTAAAATCAGCGACATTCTTGCCGGCCATGCCGTGCTTCTCAATCAAGAGGCTAAGGACAAAACCGACATCCTTGTTCGGCTTGTTGACGCGCTTGCTGCCAATGGTCTGGTAGCCGACGTAGCAGAGCTGCGTCGTGTCATCCTTGAGCGCGAGAAGCTGATGTCGACTGGCATCGGTAATGGCGTTGCCTTGCCGCACGGCAAAACCAACGTGGTGAAAACGTCGATGGCCGCCTTGGCTACGCTCAAAACGCCGCTGGACTTCGACTCACTCGACGACAAGCCCGTCAGCATTGTCCTGCTCTTAGTAGGCACCGAAAGCAACGTCGGCGTACACTTGCGCCTGCTTTCCCGTGTTTCTCGCATGGTAGGCAACGAAGGGTTCCGCACAGCCATCCTCAATGCTGCATCGGTCGACGACGTTGTGGCCGTGTTCGCCTCGCACGAAGAGGATCGCCCATGATCTCCGTCGTACGCGGCATGCGCGACCTGCATGGCAACGAATTGGCTGCGTGGCAACAAGCCGAAGACGTCATTCGTGCCACGACGGCTGCCTTTGGCTATTCCGAGTATCGCACGCCCATCCTTGAGTTTACCGAGCTGTTTAAGCGGGGAGTGGGAACCGACACCGACATCGTGGGCAAGGAGATGTATACCTTCGAAGATCGTGGCGGCGACTCGCTTACGCTTCGACCAGAAATGACGGCCCCCATCGTGCGCGCTGCGATTGAAAACAATCTTGTGCGGCATTCGCCCACGACGCGCCTGTGGTATCTCGGACCGCTGTTCCGATACGAGCGTCCACAAAAAGGACGTTACCGTCAGTTCCACCAGTTTGGTGCCGAATGTCTGGGCTCGGCCCATCCCGAGGCCGATGCAGAGATCATCCTGCTTGCGATGGAAACCCTTGCCGGTATCGGCATTTCTAGCTTCCGCCTTGAAGTCAACACATTAGGAAGTCCGGAATCACGCGCAGCGTATCGCGCCGAACTTGTTGCCTACCTGTCATCCAACATCGACGCCCTGAGTGCCGACAGTGTGCGTCGGCTTGATACCAACCCATTGCGCATCCTTGACTCCAAAGACCCTGCAGACGCGGAGGTTGTGAAGGGGGCACCGCGACTCTATGACTATCTTGACGACGACAGTAAGGCGCACTTCGGAGCTGTGTGTGGCATCCTTGATTCGGCAGGCATTCCATACACCGTCAATCATCGCATGGTGCGTGGCTTAGACTACTACAGCCACACCGTCTTTGAAATCGTTACCGACGCATTAGGGTCGCAGAACGCCATCTGCGGTGGGGGGCGTTACGATCCTCTCTTTGCCATCCTTGGTGGCACGGCCACGCCTGCCGTTGGCTTTAGCATTGGCATGGAACGCGTTATGCTTCTTCTGGAAGCAGAGCACGGTGGGTGGACACCTGCCGCTGGCCCCCACGTGTTTCTATGTTGTGCTTCGGACGCTGCACGGTTGCCTTCGCAGCTTCTGGCCTTGCGGCTACGCCGTGCTGGCCTTAGCGTTGTTACCGACGTACTGCGGCGTAGCGTAAAGGCGCAGGTACGCGAGGCAGATAAGCTTTCGGCACAGTTGATGGTAACACTTGGTGACGACGAGATGGAGCGTCAGGAAGTCGTTGTGAAACACATGGCATCGCGCGAGCAACGATCGGTGCCCCTTGCCGCCCTTGTGGACGAGGTAATGAAAGATCTGAAGGCATGAACGAGGAACGGCAAGAACCCACCATCACTCACGAATACCGTGCGGCATTTGCTCGGCAGATGAACCAAGAATCGGGACAGGCCGAACTTGTGGTTACTATGACAACCGTGCGAGAATTGGTATCGTTGGGATATACGATCAACGTTCAGACCAAACGAGCGAAGCAGGCCACGACCATCCAAATCGGCGGCTTGAGTGTTGCGCGGCATACCTTGTCGCGAGCAGGGGGCGCCGTAGGAACGGTGGCCGTGCCGTGGCCGGGCGAGGGCACACATCACGTTGTGTTTGAGCGTAAGGGCAAGCGGTGCGACGTTGAGCTACAAATTCGGGATACATCCTTGAAGGTTGAATCGTCGACCGGAGATGCCTTTGTCGAGGTGGTGGACTCTCTAGCATGAGTCGTCCGCATCTTGGAAGAACTGCCACCGGCGACAAGGTGCAGATATGGAAGGCCACCATTACCAAGTGGCAGGTCAAGGTGTTGTTGTCGGTGTTTGGTGTTGCCATCGTTGCAAGTGTGTTGCTGTATTCCAAGGCCCTTGTTGATGAGCTGATTGCCAACGAACGTCGTACGGTCGAGCTCTATGCACGGCAGCTAACGGCGCTGCAGAATGCCAGTACCGACGAGGAGCTGTTGTACTACATCGACGTCACCGCTGCTTCGATTAACTTCCCGGTGATTACAACCGATCGCGACGACAGGCCGGTATATCCGTTTGCGCTCTTTGTACTGAACGTCGACATCGACTCGGCGGCAACCATCGAGGATCAGCGGCAAGCTCTTGTGGCATTGATTGACGAAATGCGTGCCGAGTATGCGCCCTTTGATATCAAGGACGCCAACGGCAAGGTGTTGCAACGCATCTTCTATACCAATTCGGCACTCGTGCAGCGGCTTACCTTTATGCCCTTCATCGAGATTGGCATCGTGTCGGCCTTTATCATCTTTGGCTACGTTGCGTTTAGCTCGATCAGAAGAACCGAGGAGTCGAACATCTGGGTGGGCATGGCCAAGGAAGCTGCGCATCAGCTGGGAACGCCGCTTTCGTCGCTACTCGCCTGGCTTGAGCTACTGCGATTGAACAAGGACGAAGCCGAGTTGGTGTTGCAAACCGCCGAAGAAATGCAGCGCGACGTCGAGCGATTGAATGTCATCGCCAACCGCTTTAGCAAGATTGGATCGCAGCCTGTGTTGTCGGACGTCGTTGTTGCCGACGTCGTCGAAGCCGTTTGCCGGTACTTCGAAACGCGACTACCCAATCTTGGCAAGCGCATCCAGCTTGTGCGGCGGCTCGACCCCACGGCAAGTGCTCGTGTGAACGTCGACCTGTTTCAGTGGGTGCTTGAAAATCTCATTCGCAACGCTGTCGACGCCATGGAGCGTCCCGATGGCCTCATAGAAATCGACCTTGCCATCAAGCAGCGCGGTGGTGTTGTTATCCTTGTCAAAGACAACGGCAAGGGCATGACGTCGCAGGTGCGCAGTAAGGTATTTCAGCCGGGCTATACTACCAAGAGGCGTGGCTGGGGATTGGGCCTTTCGTTATCCAAGCGTATCGTCGAAGAATACCATGGCGGCAAGCTCTATGTTCGGGAGTCGACGCCTGGTGTGGGAACCACCTTTGCTGTTGAGTTACCATGAAGACGGCAACAGAAACCTATCACATCGACTGGCTGATACTGCTGCCCATCGTTGGGCTCTTGTTGTTTTCGGTGGCCTTTGTGTATAGCGCCAGTGCATCGTTTGCTGACGTGAAGTTTGGCAGTTCGGAGCAGCTCTTTTGGAATCACGCCATTCGAGTGCTCATTGGAGTTGTGCTCATGCTTGTGTTCTCGCGCATCGACTATCACATCTGGCAGAACATCTCGGCTACGGCAATCCTTGTTGCTATCGGCTTCTTGCTCCTTGTGCTGGTTGTTGGGCCCGAAATCAAGGGTGCGTCGCGGTGGGTTCGACTTGGGCCGGTGAACTTCCAGCCCAGCGAGCTGGCCAAGTATGCCGTTGTGCTACACACGGCTGCAGTGCTTAGCCGTGCCGACTACGTTCGCAGCAATTGGAGAACGTCGCTTCGCCCCGTATTGGCGTGGACACTTCCCGTCATCGTTCTTATTGCCATTCAGCCCAACATGTCGACTGCATCCGTCATCTTCCTCATCATGATGGTGTTGTTCTTTTTGGCCGACGTGGACATGCGCCACCTGCTCTTGATTGTAGGGGGCGGCGGCATCATTGGGGGATTATATGCTGTGTCGGCCGACTACCGATGGCAACGCCTCATGGCGTGGTTTAACGTCGACGGTGCCGACGAATCTGTGCGATACCAATCCGACCAAGCCCTTATTGCCTTTGGCAATGGCGGCATCTTTGGTGTCGGCCCTGGGCAGAGTCGACAGCGTGACTGGTTTTTGCCCGAGTCGTATGGCGACTTCATCTTTAGCATCGTGGGGGAGGAGTATGGATTCCTTGGTGCATCGGTATTGTTGTTGGCGTTTGTGTTGGTAATGTGGCGAGGATACAACGTAGTGAAGAAGGCGCCTGATGCCTTTGGGCGTCTGCTCGCGGCCGGCATTACCACCACGTTGGCGGTCTATGCCAGCGTTAATGCTGCGGTGACGTGTGGCTTGTTGCCTACCACAGGATTGCCCATGCCATTCATCAGTTATGGGGGCTCGAGTGTGTTCTTTTCGGCCGTTGCTGTTGGTGTTCTCCTTAACATTTCCAGCAAGGCCGGCGTGTGGATTCGACCACGTCGTAGTCGCACCGTTCAACGAAGCCCCCTATCGTGAGGAGATTTTTTTGTAGTATCGGCCCATGCTGAACGCTATCGCCAAACTGTACTACACGATTACCGAGGTCAGCAAGATCGTTGGTGAGGAGCAGCACGTGTTGCGGTATTGGGAGCGCGAGTTCCCGCAGTTGAAACCGCAGAAGAACCGTGCTGGCAATCGTGTGTATACCGACAAGGACGTGGCAACGCTACGGGTCATCCAGCGCTTGTTGCGTTTGGAGCGCTATACCGTTGCAGGTGCTCGAGAGTATCTTCGAACCAACAGTGTGCAAGCCGAGGTGGCCAATGGGCATGCAGAAGCGTCTACAGTCCAGGAGATCACAGGGATCGAAGAGATTCTTGAGAATCAACAGTCCGACGTGTTGGAGGTGCAACAGGCGCAACGCTCGGCGATACGTACTCCGTCGGCCGACGAGGTCGCAGCCGTCGTGAGAGAACTTCGGAGCATCTCGGAAGAACTTCGGAAGGCTTCAACCACTGCCAATGATTAACTTCGTATTCCTTTCACCCATTTCAGGAATCTGCGTATGACGCGATCTTTCCGCCTATGTGCCGGTCTTGCCCTTGCCCTTGCGGTAGGCAGCATGACTGCCGCAGCACAACAGCGGACATATACCATGAAAACCCTCGGCAAACATGCTGATGAGGTTCTTGGTGTGTTCGTCAATGATGCCAACACGATGTTTGCCACCTGCAGTCTCGACGAGACTGTCAAGTTATGGAGTCTGCCTGACGGTAGAGAAATCCGGACACTGAAGGGACACCTTGGGCAGGTAAACAACATTTCGTTTTCGGGCGACGACCAGTTTGTGGCGTCGGCTAGCAACGACCGCACGGTCCGCATTTGGAACGTGGCCACAGGTGCCGAGGAGACCAAGCTCAACGGCCACTCCGCCGAAGTTGTTGGTGTGTATTTCAGCCAAGAGACCGGTGGTGCAAACAGCACCTACGTGGCGAGTACATCGCACGACAAGACGGTAAAACTCTGGGATTGGAAGCTGGGCGTGGAAGTGAAGACACTTCGCGGTCATACCATGCAAACCAACAATGTGGCATATAGCTACGATGGACGGTTCCTGGCGTCGTGCTCTGACGACCGTACGATTCAGATCTGGTCGACAGACTTGAAGACCAAGGATCCGATTATGACACTTACAGGACATCAAGCGCCGGTGTTGACGGTTCTGTATTCGTTCGACTCTCAGTACCTGATAAGCTCCGATCAAGACGGCGTGGTAAAGGTTTGGTCGATGCCTGCCGGCGAACTTGTGCGCACGATTGCTGCTCACACCGATCTTGTGCAGGATGTATCGATTGCCGAAGATAACCGCACGATTGTGACGGCAAGTCTCGACAAATCCGTCAAGATGTGGAACATCGAAACGGGCGCCAACCTGATGAACTACGACGCCAAGGTTGAGGTGTGGAGCGTTGACATTACGAGCAATGCGAGCACCATCATTCTTGGTTGTGCAGACGGTACCGTACGCATGCTCACGGAGTCTGGCGCCGAGCGCGGACGCAATTCACGAGGAGGACGATAATGAAAACCATGCGCACATTCCTACTCGGCGTTGTTGTAATGGCCGTTGCCGCTGGGTCGGCCTTTGGTCAGGCAACGGTGAACACCGTTGTTACCATTACGGGACATATTCTGAATGCCAAGACCCTGCTGCCTGTTGAGTGCTCGTACTCGCTGTATGACGCTGGCGGTGCTAAGATCTCGCAAACAACCAAGGCACACGAAGTTGACGGCTACCTGGTAACGGGGCTCAAGCCCGGCGAGGAATACTTCATTCGCATTGAAGACCCTCGCTACTTTAAGCAAGAGTACCGCATCAAGGTGCCAAAAACAACCAAGTACGTCGAGATCTCACGGGATTTCACCGTGCGCCCTCTCGAGTCCGGACGCCGCATTGCGCTTACGCCCAATCCGTTCGACCTTCGCAAGAGCACGCTTAAGGTGGGAGCCGAAGATATCCTTTCCGAGGTGGCGCGTATGCTCGCCATGAATCCACAGGTTCGTCTCGAGCTGCAGTGCTATCCTGATGAGATCATGGCAGGTGACGCTGTGCGACGCCTAAGCACCGAACGCGGGAACGCCTTGCGTGCCTATTTCGAGCGTGCTGGTGTGAACGCTTCACGCATTAGCGTTGCCTCGGCTGCCGGCGTCGACCCCATCGATCCGCCGCCAATCCGCAAGGGGCCAAAAGGTAAGCGCTATGTAGGCCCCGTCTACATCGTCATTACCGGCGTGTAAGGCCTGCCGCAGAATCACTCTACAGCGGCCCTGACTCTTTCGCAGAGTCAGGGCCGCCTTGTTACGAGTTGTCCACCGGCGGCGGCTAGAACGCCCCAACATGGTATATTTGCATCCCCTCGCACGGTCCCGTGGTAGAGTGGCTATACAGAGCTCTGCAAAAGCTTGTACATCGGTTCGAATCCGGTCGGGACCTCCACTGAGTTTTTTTTATACTGTTCTTTCATGGCAACAACTGCTGACCTTCGCGTTGGTGCGGTCATTCGATATCAGGGCGAACTCTGCGTCGTTCTCGAATCCGTCCACCGCACTCCTGGCAACCTGCGCGCCTTCTACCAGGTGAAGATGCGCGTCATCAAGACTGGCAAACTCAAGGAGGAGCGCTTCCGCTCTGGTGAAACCATCGAGTTCGTACGCGTCGAAACGAATAACTTCCAGTACCTGTATGCCGATGGCGACCTGTACATGTTCATGGACACCGCTACCTACGACCAGATTCCAGTAGCAGCCGACATGGTTGGCACGTCTTCGAAGTTCATGAAAGAGGGTACAGAAGTACAGATTGCACGCGACGAAGAGGGGAACGTTGTTACCGTTGCGCTTCCTCAGCATGTTGCGCTGCGCGTAAGTCACACCGAGCCCGGCGTGCGTGGCGATACGGCCACGAACGTCCTAAAGCCAGCCACGGTCGAAACAGGTGCCCAGATTAGTGTTCCGCTGTTTGTGAACGAAGGAGACCTTGTTCGCATCGACACGGCAACCGGTGCATACCTAGACCGCGTGAAAGAGTAATCCAACCCGAAATCTGTCGAGGGCATCATGGATCTGAATTACCTGAAGCGACTGCTTAAAATCTTCGATGAAAGCTCGGCTGCCGAGCTAACCATCGAAGAGGAAGGTATCTCGCTGCACATGTCGAAAACCGGTTCGGGAAATACCGTTGTTCACGGAGCCCCGCAGGGTTACGCTCCTATGGCTATGGCCATGCCAGCGCCTGCCCCGCAGGCGCCTGCAGCGCCAGCTCCCGTGGCCGTGGCCGAGGCGGCACCTGCTGCGCCCACCGAGGCGGCCCACACGGTTCATTCGCCGATCGTGGGTACGTTCTATAGAGCGCCATCGCCCGACGCCGATGCCTTTGTTCAGGTAGGCCAGCGCGTCAACGTCGGTGATACCCTCTGTATCGTCGAAGCGATGAAGCTGATGAATGAAATCGAGAGCGATGTTGCCGGCACCGTCGTCAAGATCCTTGTCGAGAACAGCCAGCCAGTCGAGTATAACCAGCCCATCTTCATCATCAAGCCGGACTAACCGGCGCCACGCATGATCAAGAAGATCCTCATTGCCAACCGTGGGGAAATCGCACTGCGAATCATACGGGCGGCGAAAGAGCTCGGCATCAGAACCGTTGCTGTGTTCTCCGAGGCCGACCGAACATCACTGCATGTTCGATTTGCCGATGAAGCCGTGTGTATTGGCCCGGCCCCGGGACGTCTGTCGTACCTGAACGTTCCGTCGATTATCGCAGCCGCCGAGGTTACGAATGCCGATGCTATTCACCCTGGATACGGATTCCTAGCCGAGAATGCCTCGTTTGCCGAAATCTGCCAAGACCACGGTATTACGTTCGTCGGTCCGTCGCCCGACTCGATTGTCCGCATGGGCAACAAGTCGATAGCCAAGGACACCATGCGAGCGGCGGGCGTGCCCGTTGTGCCAGGTAGCGATGGAATTATTACGTCTGTCGATGAAGCAAAACGTGTAGCCAACGAGGTTGGCTATCCCGTGATGCTTAAGGCCGTTGCCGGCGGCGGCGGCAAGGGCATGCGATTCGTGCCCGAGGCATCCGAAATCGAGCGCGCGTTTATCAATGCCAGCAACGAGGCCGAAGCGGCCTTCGGCAATGGCGATGTCTACATCGAGAAGTTCGTCGAAGAGCCCCGCCACATCGAAATCCAAGTGTTCGCCGATACTCATGGTAACGTCGTCCACCTGAACGAACGCGAGTGCTCGATCCAACGTCGACACCAAAAGCTCATCGAGGAGGCACCAAGTCCAATCATGACGCCTGAGCTTCGGGCGGCGATGGGCGAGGCCTCGGTGCGTGGTGCATCGAGTGTTGGCTACGTGGGCGCAGGTACTATCGAGTTTTTGGTCGATAAGTATCGCAACTTCTACTTCATGGAAATGAATACCCGGATTCAAGTAGAACATCCGGTTACCGAACAGTCCATGGGTGTCGATCTTATCAAGGAGCAGCTCCTTGTGGCCTCGGGCGAGCGCCTAACGCTTACGCAGCACGCACCAACCATGCACTCGATCGAGTGCCGGATCAATGCCGAAGACCCGTTCCATGACTTCCGACCATCGCCTGGCCGCATCGAAGCCCTGAACATGCCGGGGGGATCTGGCGTACGCGTCGACTCGCATATCTACCAAGGGTATACCATCCCACCGCACTATGATTCCATGGTGGCAAAGCTGATTACCTTTGCCGCAACGCGTAACGAGGCCATTGCCAAGATGCGTCGCGCCTTGGATGAGTTTATCATCGAAGGCATCCAGACTACCATTCCGTTCCATCGCGCAATGATGGACAACCCCGACTTCATCCGCGGGGAGTTCGATACGAAATACCTAGACACTCACGATTGGAAAGCTCATCTGTCATGAACATCCCTGCCGACCTCAAATACACGGCCGATCACGAATGGATTCGCGTTGAAGGCAACGTTGGTACCATCGGCGTTACCGACCACGCTCAAGGAGAACTTGGCGACGTCGTGTACGTCGATATTAGCGATGCCTCGGCAACGCTTGCCAAGGGCGATACCTTCGGTAGCATCGAAGCCGTCAAGACCGTCGCCGATCTGTACGCTCCCGTTTCTGGTAGCATCACTGAGGTGAACGACGTGAACGCTTCGCCCGACGTGGTAAACAAAGACCCTTACGGGAATGGTTGGTTGGTGAAAATCACACTGTCAGATCCATCGGAACTTGATGGGTTGATGGATGCCGATGCCTACCGTGCCCTTGTAGGCGCCTAAGCCAACCACAAAGATCCCCAAAACGTAACCGCCCTCCTTGCTCAATGCAGGGAGGGCGGTTGTTGTTTGTACCTTATACTCTTGTAGGGGGCACCGATGAGCGCTCCGCGCTACAAACGTCGATTACTTTGGCTGTACGGCCTTGGCAGCTTCCTGAAGCGAGGAAGTAATCTCCTTGTGAAGATCGGCTTCTTCGGCCTTTACCTTGCCGCGCTGCATCAACGAAAAGAGGTTGTTGGCTTGGTCTAGACGCAGGTCGATCGTTACTTCATCCTCATCCTTCTTGCCTGCCTTTACCTGCGCATCGATGCCATCGGTAAGCACCTTGCGCGTATCCAAAAATGCATCTACTTCGGTGCCGGCAATCTCGACTCCACGGATGAATTGTACTGCACCACGCCAAAGCGCAAGACGCATCTTGGGCTTAAGAATGACTGGCTTTTGTGCAGGAGCCAATTGCTGCTCTTGGGCATACGACGGTGCAACGGCAGCCATCGAAGCAGTGAAAAGAATGGCCACAGCCATGATTCGAAGCATACGAAATCCTTGATTGGTGATTGTTGTACGTTGTATGAACGACAAAAATACGGCAGAATTGCTCTCCATCGTTCGTCCCTACTGTAACATCACGCCCCAAGGCACGAAGCGTACGTTTCCACCACGTAAAACTACCACGTAGCTGCACGAGGTGCTCACGAACGTGTTAGATCCGTTGACATGTCGAAGTCGTCTCGAAAAAAGTCGATACACATTGACCTGAAATGTGCTATCTTTGCGCTGTCGTTCATTATCAACATCGTGCATCGGGTTCTGACTGTGTGATTATCGACATGTACGTCTCGTAGAAGTCTACAGCAATGGCTAAACGGAAATCCACTCGTGTAACACAACGTATCCTTGCCAAGGATGTGACTGTGGCACGTGCGGTACTCGATTTGGCTGGCTATCAACCTTCGAACAACGAGTATACAGCCGATAAACTTAAAGCTGCTCTCGATGCGTTTGAACAAGCTTCTGAGTCCGAACAGCAAGCGGCCGAAGCCCTTGTTAAAGCCAGAGAAGCCACGATTGATGTTGAATGGAACTTGCACGAGCTGGTGCTCGGCGTAAAGCGACAGGTGATTGCGCAGTATGGCGATGATTCTGATGAGATTTCGGCCCTCGGCCTAAAGAAGAAGTCAGAACGCCGTTACGGCAGGCCCAAAAAGCAAGGGCCGTCACAACCATAACATTGCCCACATCATGCCAGCAGCATGGCATGCAGCATAAAGAGGAACGTCGGGGCCCACGTGGGAGAGGCCACGAAAAACACAAACGGCCACTCATGTATATGAGTGGCCGTTGCTGTTTGTATCTCCGCGTTAGCGCAAGCACATGGCCAGCGACGAACCAACGTTTAGGCCGTTGCTTGGACGGCTTCGTAAATGGCATCGTAGTTTGGCTCGATGCCAGGGTTTTCTGTAACGTCTACGAAGCGTACTACACCTTCGGCGTCGATAACGAACGTTGCACGCTGCGATGCCGTATAACCAGGCATTCCGGCAAAGTCTGCCAACGCCACGTCGTACGCCGAGATGGTTTCGCGCGTGTAGTCGCTAAGCACCGGGAACGTAAGACCGTTGGCATCGGCAAATGCCTTGTTGGCAAATGGCTGATCTGGTGCGATCGCAAGTACCACGGCGTTCATGTCGTTAAGACGCTGAATAGCGCCCTGGAACGAGCATAATTCGGCCTTGCAAACACCCGTAAACGCTGCTGGGAAGAACGCAAGTACAACCTTGCGGCCGCGGAACGATGATAGCTGAACGTGATTCTTGTCGGCGTCGAACAATGTGAAGTCTGGGGCAATGCTACCGATGGAGAGAGACATGATACCTCTGGAAAGTGATGGATGATGGTGACGTAAGAACAACAAAAATACCGCTCCCGTTCTGTACGAGCCATATACCACTACGAAACAGTATCTTCGGCACTGTTACGACAATCTGTAAACCCCTGCATGATCCGTTTGCTGCTCCTTGTGCTGTGCCTTGCACAGTCCGGCCTGCTGGCCGCCGAAGAACCTACCATCTCTCTCATCACCGAAAACCCCTCTACCGACGTCCGGAATGGTCGTGTAACCGCCGTCGTGAAAGGGGGCGTCGAGCCATATCGGTTTCAATGGCCACAACGCGGAACGCCGCAATCGTCGAACATTACCGAAGGTGTCGATGAGGGCCTGCCCGTGACAGTTGTCGTTACCGATGCCGCAGGTACTACCATGACGGCCACCACGACAATTACCCCAGCCAGCATCGAGGAACGCCTTCACGCCTTCTTTGTGCCCGTCGTAGATGCAATTGCATCGGTGTTGTTCTATGACCCCTTCGCAGCAATTGGTGTGTACGACCCTGTGCAGCGAACAGAGACGGGACAGGTACGCACCCATCCCAATGGGGCCCCCGTTACACAGAACATACCACTCGTCGTTGTATGGTTGGTGCTGGGGGCAGTCTACTTTACCATCCGCATGAAGTTTGTGAACGTGCGTGGCTTCCGTCATGCGATCGATCTTGTGCGCGGTAGGTACGACGACCCCAACGACGTCGGCGAGGTGTCGCATTTCCAAGCGCTTACTACGGCGTTGTCTGGCACGGTTGGCCTTGGAAATATCGCCGGCGTTGCCGTAGCCATCTCCGTAGGTGGTGCCGGTGCCACCTTCTGGATGATTCTAGCTGGATTGCTTGGCATGACGTCGAAGTTTGTTGAATGTACGCTCGGCGTAAAGTACCGTATGGTCGACCAGCACGGAAACGTCTCAGGCGGCCCGATGTATTATCTAAGCCGAGGCCTCAAAGCAAAGGGATATGGGCGCATCGGACAAGTCCTTGGTATCGTGTTCGCCATCCTCTGTATTGGTGGCTCGCTTGGTGGAGGCAACATGTTCCAAGCCAATCAGGCATTTGCCCAGGTTGCCAATGCCTTTCCCGCATTGTCTGAGTATGGGGCACTGTTTGGACTGGCGATGGCATTGCTGGTTGGCGTCGTGATTATTGGTGGAATCAAGAGCATTGCCAACGTTACCGATAAGATCGTTCCCTTTATGGTGGGCATGTATGTGCTAGCGGCACTCATCATTATCGGAATGAACATCGGCAACGTTGGCCATGCATTGGCTACGATTTTTACAGGCGCCTTTGCCCCCGACGCAATGAAGGGTGGCCTAATAGGTGTACTCATCGTTGGCTTTCAGCGCGCAGCCTTCTCAAATGAAGCAGGCGTTGGTTCGGCCTCGATCGCCCATAGTGCCGCCCGCACGAACGAACCCGTTAGCGAAGGAATTGTCTCACTACTCGAACCGTTTGTCGACACCGTTGTGGTGTGTACCATGACGGCCCTCGTACTCATCTTTACGGGCTACGCCGAACACCCCAACGGTATGACGGGGTCGGCCCTGACGTCGGCAGCGTTCACCCAGGTCTTCGGCTGGTTCCAATGGGTGCTGCTCGTTGCCATCGTCTTGTTTGCGTTCTCTACGATGATTTCATGGTCGTACTACGGCCTGAAAGCATGGCAGTATGTGTTCGGCACGAGCAAGGTGATGGACTATGCCTACAAGGTGATGTTCTTGGGCTTTATCGTTGTTGGAGCTAGCATCGGCCTAGGTGCCGTGTTGGACTTTTCAGACATGATGATTCTAGGAATGGCATTCCCAAACATCTTGGGCTTGCTCCTGCTTTCCGGAGAAGTACGCCGCGACCTAAAAAACTACCTCCACCGTGTGCATACGGGAGTTATCAAACGCCACAAGTAAGGGGCACTGCTACCAACTGCGTGACGTTTAGCGGGTAACAACCAATGGGATTCCTGTTGTTGCTCGCCGTCCAGAAAGTCGGACGGTGTAGACGCCCGAGGGTAGGGCAGACGTTGATATCGTATGCGTAAACGCGCCTGCCGACACTCGGCCTAGCTCTAGACGCTGCATCGTTATTCCACGCACATCAATCACGGTTAGCACAAGGTTGTCCTCGTCGTCGCTTGTGATGTCAACATTGACATACTGCTGCGCAGGACTCGGATGAAGCTGGGCGCGCAAGCCGGTCGAAGCGTCGGTATCTGCTACCGACGTCGTCATGACCGAGACAACCTTCGGTGCACCAGCTTCGAGTATACTGCCCGAGTGCGTGTACACGGTGGCAAGCGGCACAATGCGGTACTGAACACGTCCCTCGTACACAAGTGAGTCTCGAAACGCAAGACCTTGAATGGGCTTCGGCGTTAGCAGAATGAAGTTCGGATTGGCACCTCGCTGGCGGTATACCTGATATGCCTCGGCAGGTACCGCCCCTGCCTGCCACGTGACGTTCACCTTGTGCGGATACTCCGTTTGCGCCATAACGTTTACCACGATGGGTGGGCTGGAGCGCACAAGGCGAAGTGTAGGATCGCCCATCAGGGCAATGTGCACACCACGGTCGCCCGTCACGGCCATCTGCCAGCCATTCGTTGTGAAATATGCGTGCGGGAAAAATGGGCCTAGTCCCGCCGTCGATGAAACAGCAATATTGTTTTGCGAGAGAAGCGCCGACTCGCCGATGGTGCCACCCATGGCCATGCGGTGAAGGTACCAGTGTGGACGCCCACTCCAGCCGCAGCTAAGAATCTGGGGTGACGAAGCAAGAGAGGCGCGCATGAAGTTGTTCCTCGTATCCCAGTCGCCAAAGTAACTGCCAAAGAGGAACGTGAACACGCTGTTCGCAGTGCTGTCGGCAAAGTCCTGCGACGTGCCCACGCCGCCAGCCGAGGTGTTCGTACCGCCGCCCGTGCCATAGCTTAAAAGGTAGGGCCGTGGGGTTGCCGATAGCGTTCCAAAGTAGTCGCCATTGCGCATGCCGGTGTCGGTAACAAACGGCGCAAACATGCGCCAGGCGCTCGACGCGAACGACTCGGGATAACTCTGCGTGCCGAAGTTGTCGTCGATAACAGCGCTCCAGCGCGTTTCAACCTGGCCAATCCGCCAGCGGTGGTTCTTCTGTAGATAGGCGCGGAGTAGCTCCATCTCCGACATGGCGAACTGCGGCATGTCGTAGAAGTCAATGCGACCTACTGGCACGTCTACGTCGGACGCAAACATAGAGTTGTCCCATTTACCATCGCCGGGCACGTTGTTCTGCGCTGGCCGCTGTGTATTGGGGCGGTTGATGCTTGCATCGGTGTAGGTGCCATCGACGTCGCCATAGCAGCCATCGCAGGGCCAGGCGCCAAGGTGGTCGGGGCGATGTCCGTCGGGGGCGATATCGCCCGAATAGGGCACAGGCACGCGGCCAATCAGCAGAATGGCCCCAAGTGGGTCGGCACGATGTTCGGTACGGATTAACGTCTGCACCTCGGCTACCTTCTGTCCGTCGAAGGTCGTGGCGCGGGGAACTGTCTTTAACGAGGGACGCCAGCCTTCGTATCCGAGGTCTGTGAATAGCGAGTCGAGCTCATCTGCAAGAGGGTCTTGCAGTGTTTCATCAACGAGCACCAGCGCGCGGCCGCGCGCTGGCGTTACGGCACGAACGCCGGCAGCCGCATAGCCAGTAGCCATGTGCACCACAAACAGATCCCGTTGGTTAACCGTATCGAATCCTACACGGCGTTGCGCCTGCTTGATAACGCGGTACTCGTAGTATTCACCTTCGACAATCGACGAGTCAACCCATCCAGTCGCCGCCGAGTCAAGCCGTACCAGGGCTTCGTTGGCAAAGCGCGCTTCGCCAAGCCGCTTGCGAAACACGTCGTACACCTGTGCCCCCTGATCGGAATCCCACTGCAACACCACGTGGGGGTTGGGAAACTCGTAGGCCTTGGCATGGAGCAGGACGGCCATGTTGCGAGCTGTTTGGGCTTGCATGGTGGAACACAACATGGCGAAAAATGCGAGCGTAGCTACAACACGAATCATAATGGCTGCTGCTGATAGTGGGCTTGTGGATGTTCAAACATACGCAGATCCGGAGATGGCGCCGTGGACGACGTAACCTAAGCGATGCAGCCGTTTCGTAACTTGCCTGTAACCGCTGCACGGTTTCCTGCTTCTTGCTGCTCACACTCCTCAGGATTTTTATGAACGCTTGGCTTCGCGTTCTTCTCTTCTTCACGCTGATCCTATCGTTTGGTGTCGACAACGCCACGGCTCAGCGAGCTGCCTGCGATTCGCGGCAGGACTGTGTGTTCAACGGAATTCGGTTTACCGTTACCACATTACCCAGCGCTCACTTCATCGAAGTTCAGGGCAATCCAACACAACCGCGGCAGACGGCACTTACCGTCGAACTATGGGCTAAGGTGACGCGACAGGCCGGAAAGAGGCAGTTCATTGGGGGACTGTGGGGGCCAGGGCAGGACGACAACGACCAGTGGTTGCTCTACATCGACGAACAAGACCGCCTTACCTTCGAGCTGAACGCCGAAGGGTCGCGCTTGCAGCAGGTCGACAACACCATTGCCCGTTCGGCCTTTACATCGCATTACGGTGCCTGGACACATATCGCAGCCGTGTTCGACGGCAGCAGCGCCAGTGCCACACTCTACGTTAACGGCCTACAAACAGCAACTGCTACCAATGCTCAGCATCCCGTTCGGCACCTTAAGCCGATGGCCCGCGGCGACCTGTCTACTCGATTTGGCTCGTGTAACTCGATTGCCGATGATCAGAACCTGTTTCGCACGCTGCTTGGCGACGTCGACGAAATCCGCATGTGGAGCCGCGTTGTGTCCGACGCCGACCTCCGCTGCAACAAGGATCGATCTCTCCAGGGCAACGAGGCCGGACTTGTGCTCTACTATCGCTGTAACGAACCTGCCAACAACAATCTGCAAACGTGCGACGCCGCCAACCGCAATCATACGGGCCTGTTACGCGCTGGGGCATCGAACCAACGCAGCGATCGCGTAGCGCCACAAACTGTTGTCATCTCGCCGGCATCGGTAACGCAAGAGATTAACTGCGATACTGTTGCATCGTGGACGTTTACGTTTACCGATACTGGCTTCTGCTCTAGCACGGCCAACCTGCGGATGCGTGGCCCCAATGCTGCGCGCTTTACCATTTCGCAAGCCAACCTAACCCTGCAGCCCAATGTTCCCGCCTCGGTAACGCTTACCTATCGCGGTACTAACGTGGGCACGTTTGTCGATACCCTCGAGTTCCGCCCCGGCAATCGCTGTGGACTCCCAAACAAGAACATCATCCTTCGCCTTACGCGTAACACCGAACTGGGCTACTCGCGTGGCAGTATCCTCTTCGATACACTTTATGTAGGGTGCGTGCAGAAGTCCTACATCGACAGCACCTTCGTTATATGTAACACGTCCGACAAGCTAGGAACACCACGCACTGTACGAATTACCCAGTTCCGCACGCGCGAGCCACAGGGCTTTGCCGTTGTTAGCCCTGCTGCCCCCGTAAGCATCCCGCCAGGCGAGTGCATTACCGTTACAGTGCGGTCGTTCGTGCGCGACACCACCAACGACTACACCGACAGTGTGACCATTATCAGCGATGACCGCTGCCAAAGTGTCCCCTCGGTTATCCCTCTTCTTGGGCGGACGCAAGAAGTGATTTCCATTCGTAATTCGGGAGGATCTCGTCGAATCGATACCATGCGATTCAACAATACCTGTCCGGGTCAACTTTCCAGCCCCATCTATTACACTTGGCAGAACCTTACGCTTGCTCCGCTTGTGGTTGACACGATTATCGTTCCACCAGACTTTACCCACTACCGCATTCGATTCCCGTTTACCCTTCAGCCGGCAACGGGCTATCAGCCGACTGCCGTACGTTTCCGCCCTCGTAATCCCGGCAATGTGTTCGACTCCATCATCATCCGCACCCGCATTCAAGGGTGCGACATCGAACGCAAAATCTACGTCCGCGGTCGTGGCTTCGACAACAAAGTCGCGTGGTCTTCGAATGGTACCGTCGATTTTGGCGACGTCATCGTTGGCCAAGAACGAACCATCAACGTTAGTGCTACCAACACGTCGACCATCGACACTCTCAACATCTCACTCTATGTTGAAAGGGGCAACGCCTTCTCCTTGCTGGCCGGAACGGGCCGGCGTCTGCTGCCCGGACAAAGCGTAACCGTGCCGGTGACGTTTCGACCAACCGACTCGCTAACGTATGACGATCGGCTATGCCTGTTCGAAACGCGGTGCTACACGGTAGACTGCATTCCGCTTCGCGGCCGCGGTATCCTAGAACGATTCCGATTCTCGCCGCTCGTGATGCGTACCGAAAATGTTGTGGGCTGTCGAGACTCAATCGACACCGTTCGCATCATTAACATGACGTCGCAGGCGCAAACGCTAACCGAAGCACAATTCGTGAACGCGTCGGGACGCTTCGCCGTGGTTTCGCCTCCACTTCCGTGGACGCAGTTTACTGTTGGCGCGCGCGACTCCCTGACGTTTGTGCTTCGCTACACGCCAAACGACGTAACGCAAGATCGAGCCGATCGTGCCTACATTCGATACAAGAATGGCGGCGAAGATTGGCAGGTACAGCTCATCGCTACGTCGGCCACACCCAAGCTCTTCGTGCCCGCTCTTACGTCGTATGGCACGCTTGAAGTTGGAGATCGGCGTACGCTTACCGTTCCCGTCGAGAACACGTCTGCGATGCCCGTAACCGTCGACAGCGTAACCGTGCCGGCTGGATTTACGCTGCTTAGCACGTCGCGCCCATTGCCAACGGTTCTTAACCCACGCGATTCGTTTACCTGCGAAATCGAGTTTGCCCCCACGCAGCGCCGTAACTACAGTGGAACCGTGATAGCGTATTCGAGTGCCCCTTGTCGCATCAATGGCAGTGGTACGGTATCGGGACGGGGTATCATTGTGGAACTTGAACAGGCACTCAGTCTGATCAATTTTGGATTTGTACGCCCGTGCGAATGCACCGAGCGTGTGCTGCCGCTGCTGAATGCGTCGTTGGTATTCGACATGACGGTGGACTCGTTGTGGATGGACGGACAGGGTATTGCACGAGCTACCCCTGAATTCTATTCGTGGCGATCGAAGTACTCACCAACGGGAACGTTGCCGTATACCATTCCACCAAACTCGCGCGACACCGTAACGATTACGTTCTGCCCACGATCGCCAGCCGAAGACACGTTGGTTGACTGTCAGGCCGTCGTACACATCAAGGCGCGAGGGTCGGGTTGGAATAAGACCACCGAGACATTTTTGGCTGGTAAGCGCTCGCTGACGTTCAAGCCCACGCCTGTGCGGCTGCAGTTTGCGCCTGGGCCGGTGGACGTGCTCAGTGCGGCACCTCTGCGTGCAACCGTCAAGATTCCTGGAATTCTCCAGAATCCCTTGCAAGACGAAGTCACCATCGACTCGGTAACGTTTACGCCCAACGATCGGGTGTTCTTTATGACGAACCCTGCGGCAACGGCATTCCCAATGCGAATACGTCCAGGCGACTCGCTTGTCATCGACGTCCGCCAGCGCCCACGGGCTCCGCGCTTCTACGAGTCGCGGCTTACGCTGCACTTTAGCACACCCTGCGGCGGCTTCGACACTACCGTGCTCGTACGCGGCTCGGGCTTCGCCCAGCCGCGTGGATTGCTGTTCTCGTTCGACCCACCGCGAGTGCAACCCGACACCTTCTCGATGATATCGTGTGATACCTTAACGGTGCCAATTTGGTCGTCGATAAGCATCGACGCAAGCGTGGTTGATGTTTCGATGCGACTCGACTTCGATACGCTGCAGTTGCGCCTACTCGACGTGCAATCGCCGCTTATGTCGCGCACGTGTACGTCGGCAACCGGTGGCCTGAGTTTCAACCCGTCGTTGACGATTTCTCCGGCGGCTGTAGGCGGCTTCACGGTGCTGTGTAAGAACTTCTGTGGTATCGACTCTACCACGCCGTTTGCGTTTGCGCGCTTCGTTACTGCTGCTAACAACCGCGTGAATAGCCCTCTTACCGTAGACTCCATCAACTTTGACACCGAGGATGTGCTCATCTATCGATTGATTGCCAATGGTGACGACGCCACGGTGCTCGCACTCAAGAGCGAAATCGTTGCTCAGGTATCAGTGCCGTTCGACTCTGTGCGCGTGTTGGATTGCGAGGATCGCACGGTAACGGTTCGCAACACTGGCGATCTACCAAACACCATCGATAACATCTTGGGCCTAACGCCCGATGTTCAGTTAGTTGTATCAACGCCGCCTCTTGGTAGCACCATTGCACCAGGCGACTCACTTGTGGCAACCTTGCGGTTCTGTCCGTCGCGCGACTATGCACTCGACACCAGCTTCCGCGTGGTAAGTCGCACGCCGTGCGAAACGCTCGACACCTCGGCCACCACCGGTCAGGGCTTTGCGCCCGTCATCAATGTTGGCATGATGGCTACACGCACGTTCTACGTTGCCGACTCCATTCGTGCTGCCATTGGCGATACCATCGCCATTCCTGTGATGTTGGCAACCGATATTGCTGCCGATTATCGAGGGCGCCGCTACTGGCTCAATGGACTGAGTTTCGACGTCGACGTCGACTTCAACCCACGCGCGCTTAAGTTTATCGGCGCGCGCCAACTTGCAGAGTCTAGCACTACAGTGTCGAGCGTTCCAGGCAACGTGCGTCTAAGCACGGCAACGGCCGATACCCTAGCGCAAGGCGTATTCGCCTTGCTCGACTTTGTCGTTGCCGTTCCAGACGTCGAGACCGGCACCATCGGCGTGCGCCTATCGCCATTCGTCATCGACTCGCTGCCGTTCCTTACCGTGGTAACGGCAGACACCGCAACTCCTATCGAGATTTCGGGACAGTGTAACATCCGCATTTTGCAGTTTTCGTCGGTGGCCGACCCTATCATCACTGTACGACCCATGCCTGTTGCCGACGTTGCCACCATCACGTTCCGAATGCAGGAAACCGTGCCGGTGCGTCTGGTGGTTACCGACGCGCTAGGGCGCGTTGTACGCACGTTGCTCGACGGAAGTCTGGTGATGGCCGGTGGTGAATACGAGGTGAGCACTCCCGTAGCCGACCTACCCAGCGGGTTGTATACCATTCGTATCGAGGCCGGAGAGTTTGTAACCACGACGCCGCTCCTGTTGGCGCGGTGACGTACGACGCTGTTGTGATAGGTGCCGGCGCTGCCGGCATGATGTGTGCCGCCCACGCCGCCAAACATGGTGCGCGAGTGCTACTGTTGGAACACAATGCTGTAGCCGGCCGAAAAATTCGTATTAGCGGTGGTGGGCGTTGCAACTTCACCAACATCCACACGACGCATGATGCCATGGTTGGGCGCAACCCACACTTTACGCGCTCGGCGCTAGCTAGGTATACTCCTCAGCATTTTGTTAACCTCGTTAACTCGTATGGCATCGCATGGCACGAAAAAACCCTCGGCCAGTTGTTTTGCGATGGCTCGGCGCAACAGATTATCGACATGTTGCTTAGCGAGTGCAGGCACGCCGGCGTAGAAATTCGATATTCGTGCAAGGTTCAGTCCGTAACTCGAAGCGACGCGTTTACCATCTCGACGTCGCTCGGTCCTATCGTATCACGCAACGTCGTTGTAGCCACCGGAGGCCTCAGCATTCCTTCGCTGGGCGCTACCGATGTGGGCTATCGTATAGCGAAGCACTTCGGGTTGCACGTCGTTGATCGTGCTCCGGGCCTAGTGCCTCTCGTCTTCGATTCGGCGTTTCAATCGCAATGGGCTTCATGTGCTGGCCTTAGCTTCCCAATCGTAGCATCTACGCCGCAGGTGGCCTTTCAGGAGTCGATGCTCTTTACGCACCGTGGGTTGAGTGGTCCGGCCATTCTTCAGATTTCCACGTTCCTCACACAGAATTGTAATGACGAGAAAGGGGCACTGGCTGCCTTTCGGGTTGATACACTGCCGGGGGCTGACGTCGTTGACGTCTTTGGCACACCCAACCGCGAACCACGTCTGGCGAAAAACGTCGTGGCCGACCACCTGCCGCGCCGCTTCGTGGAACGATGGCCCCTTGACGAAGGCGACAAGCGCGTGGATCAGTTGTCGAAGGCGGCGCTAACGGCCATCGTTGATTCGCTACACCAATGGCACCTTCAACCCGTAAGCACCGAAGGATATGCCAAGGCCGAAGTTACACGTGGAGGAGTCGACGTGCGGCACCTGTCGCAAAAAACGATGGAGTGTACGGAGGTTCCGGGGCTGTACTTCATCGGCGAAGTGGTCGACGTAACGGGCTGGCTGGGCGGCTACAACTTTCAGTGGGCGTGGAGTAGTGGCGTGGCTGCCGGAGAGGCCATTACACGCGCAGTCGCCGAAGGCGGCGCTCTAACATAGCTGTAACGTGCTGGTTGATACTGGTCCGGAGTGTGTCCATGTCGGACCGATGGTACTCGCGGTCATACAGCAATGCCCCTTGTCCCGAAACAACAGGGTGGGTAAACACAAGCGTGGTTACAACGCTACGGGCATCGGGATAGGCATGTAGCGCAAGCCACGCATAGGCCTCCTGCTGCGGTGCATAAATGGCAGCCACCTCGTTGAGACTTCCACTCTCCGGCCGTCGGTTGGTTTTCCAGTCTACCACATGCACTGCACCATCCTTACGCGTTGCCAATACGTCCATAACACCATACAGAACCGTATCACCAAACGCAGCCGTACGAGCAGTTTCGTAGTTGGCGTCGAACCACGCTTGTTGCAGGTAGGCAAACTGCCTCGAGCGCAGCACACCAAGGGTTTCGGCAACGGCCGTACGTCGTACAGCAGGCGTTAACGTTCGACCCATTACAAGTGCCTCCAACATAGCGGCCGTTTCGGGCAGGTGTGGATTGGCTTGAGCTACGAGTGCATGTTGCAGTAGGTAGTGGACGAGCGTTCCGTAGGCAGCACCAGAGGCCTCGGCAATGTCGTCGCCTACGGTGCGCGCACTGGGCTCGTCTGCAAGGGCTCCAGCGTCGAGCAGCTCGGTAACCGAAACCATGTCGGGCATGGCGAGATGCATCAACGATGCTGATAGATCGACGATCGTTGGAGTGCCAGTATCGACGTCGTAGACGGCTGACCGGACGTCTGTAGCAGGGTTGGCAACGTGCATCTGTATCGGCAACCGTAGGGGCTGCTCGGTAACCACGTTGTTGTTATCACGGCGTACGATAACGTCCACATGCTGGAGTTCCGACGCCTGCGGCGGCTCTGAAAACAACACAGGACGCAAGTACCGTGCTAAGGACCCCGGCTTATTCATGGCACCACTGCTGATGATGCTGAACGACTGGCTAAGGGCAAGGTGGTCTTGAGCTCGAGTAAGCGCAACATAGATGATCCGACGATCCTCGGCTTCGGCCGCCTGTTTTCCGATGCGAATGTTCACATCGTGGGCTACCGACGCAGGCCGGTGTTGCACCGTCGTTGGATCGTGCGCCGGTACAATGGCCGTTGGCAAGGCTACGGTAAGGCCTAGGGTGTCGGACCATTGTACTGCCTCTGTCTTTGGGTCGCGGGCGTCAAGACCAATCACAACCACGACAGGGAACTGCAAGCCCTTTGCTGCGTGGATGGTCATAATCTGCACGCTGTGCGGATCGGTCTCGAATGTGGCATCGGCATCGCCACCGTCGTCGGGCGGCGTGAGCGCTTCCACCGCATCGCGATGCGTTGCGCCCTGCCGTAGTTCGTCGCGCAGTAGCGACAAAACCTTCTCGACGTTGGCCACGATTTGGTCGCGCCGCGCACTGGCACCAACAAATTCGTACCACGGCCCCCGTTCTAACATGCGCCGTACTGCCACTGTAAGGGGCATCGTTTGAACGTCGGCAATGGCTTCGCGCAACATGCCTACGGCTATGGCAACATCGGCCGGCGCATCGACCAGCTTGCAGGCCTCGATAAGTCCGTCCCACAGGGTGGCCCCAAACGGACGCATAGCGCCGGCAAGGACGAGCGATTCGTGCGAGCAGCGAATAAGTGGTGAGCGAAGTGTTGCAGCAAGTGCAACGTCGTCGGCCGTATCGGTACAAAACCGCAGCAGACTGCGAATGTCGTCCACCTCGGGCCGGCTAAAGAAGGCACGGCCGCCATGAAGTTGAAACGGAATGCCCACGTCGCGCAGTGCCGTAGCCATTGCCTCGACGCCCAGCAGCGAGCGCGCCAAGATGGCAACGTCGCCAGCCGAAGCGGGCCGCAACGTCTGGTCGCGGCTACATACCGTAAGGCCACCCGTGGGCTGAAGCCACTCGCAGAGGCGCATCGCTACGTGACGGCATTCCATCACAAGTTTGCTGTCGTCGTTGTCTTCCACGTCGTCGTCTTGGTTCCGGCTAACATCGGTGCACAGAACGTGCACACTGCCGTCGAAGGCCGCAGGCGTAGTGCGGCCGGCGACAAGCGGGACGTAATCAACGTCGTATTCGCTGTTCTGCACAAACACCTGCCCGCACCAGCGGTCAACAACCCCCGCAAGGTTTTCATGCATGCGGTACGATGCACTCAGCGTAATGAGGCCGTCGCTAGCGGCATTGCGTCGTAGGTTGGCCCGTCGGATGTCGGCTTGCGCCTGGCGAAACAACCGTACATCGGCTGCGCGAAATCCGTAAATGCTTTGTTTGGGGTCGCCAACGATAAAGACGTTTGGATGCTGACCTTGTAGGTCGTCCGCTCCATCAGGTTTCAACTCTGGTGCTAGCAGACGAACTACGTCATACTGCACGGGGTTGGTGTCTTGAAACTCATCCACCATCAGGAACGAGATCGACTGACGCACCTCTGCTGCAACGTCGGGATGGCGATGAAGCATGTTCCGAACGCCTACCATCATGTCGTCGAAGTCTATGACGTTCGACGATGTACGCAGGGCGGCATAACGCTCTGCGCAATGCTGGGCAGCTTCGATCATGGCGCCCACGATGCGTAAACCCAATCGCTCAACATCGGCGACGGGCAGCGCCCAGAGCGACTGGAGGGTCTTTTTTTGAACTCCGATTGGGTGCAAATCGCGCAGCTCCTCAATCTGGTTTCGCTTTCGCGGCGTCCCTTCGTTTGTATACAGCGCGCCGTACAGCTCCAACAGTCGGGGCAAGACATCTTCCGCGGGCCGTGGCTGTTCGAGTTCCGTCAGGATATCGTGTGCCTGTTGTACGACGCCGTGCGACGAGTCGACAACGAGCGCTAGGTTGTCGAGAAGTGTGCGGCACACGGTGCGGGCATTCGAATAGATGAAGTCGAGCGAGGCCTGCTCGCGTTGGCGCAGCAGGTCGTCGACTGTAGCGCTATGCCACCAAGCGGAGCGATGTTCAAGCAGCTCGCGCGAGATCATCATTGTTCGAATGGATTGTTCGACGGTGGCAACGCCAAGTTCATCGAAGGCCGTTAATAGGTCGGTGCGGATTGTACTGCGTGCCGACAGTGCGTCGTTCATGCCGTCTCGCAGGGCAGCGCCCCTAAGAACGCTCGACTCGCGTGTACTCAGTTCGCGTGCATCCACGGCCACGCCACTCTCGTGAGGGTACTGGCGCAAGAGCGTGCCGCAAAAACTGTGGAACGTACTAATGCGGGCTTGCGCTATCCGCGCCAGAGAGCGTCGGGCTGCTTCGCTCGACGAGTTGGCAAGAGCGTCGTGAACGCGGTGTCGCATTTCGGCGGCGGCCTTCTTGGTGAACGTGATGGCCACGACGTTGTCGAGGTCGGCAACGCCATTGCGAATGATGCGGGCGAAGCGTTCCGTTAAGACGCTCGTTTTCCCCGAGCCGGCGTTGGCAACGAGTGCAATGTGGTGAGACAGACTTAGGGCGCGTTCTTGATCGAAAGACCACGACATGTCATTCGTCCTCTACCGTTCCCGGAATCATTGTGCATCGGCTCCATGCCGATGGGTCGCACAGCATTGACGCCACGCGGTGGACATCGTGGATTGTTACTCCGTCGATGTTGCGGATGGTCTCGAAAGGGTCTTCCGGTGCCCCTTCTTCGAGCCAGGTTTTGCCGAGCATGGACATACGGGCTGACAGAGATTCGAGCGACATAATTTTGGCCGCGCGCAACTGCTGCTGTGCCCGGTGCAGTTCGGCAGGGCGGATACCGTTGGTACGCAGTGCTTCGAGTTCGCGTTGGATGAGCGTTTCGGCCTTAGCAAGGCGCGAAGCTTCGAGTCCGGCATAGATGGCAAACGAGCCACAATCCGAAAAAAGCTGGAAGGAGGAATATACTGAATAGGCCAGGCCGCGGGCTTCGCGAATACGAACGTTAAGGCGCGAGGCCATGCCATCGCCAAGGATTGTCGACAGCACCTGCAGGGCATATCTGTCGGGCCAATACTGTCCAGGAGTGCGAATCTGCCATAGCAGATGTGCTTGTTGGAGTGAGCGTCGGTAGACGATCTGTGACGGCTTGGCTGGGGCGGGGGCACGTCGGCGCGGGGCACGCCCCTTGGCGAGTGAGCCAAGATTCTGTTCGGCAACACGGAGTACGTGGTTGGGGTCTACGTTGCCAGAGACGGCCACAACAACGTTGTTGGCATTGTATAGGCGTTGATGGAAGGCTTTGACGTCGGCAGCAGAAATGGCCTGCACGCTATCGACGGTACCAACGATAGGTGTGGCCAAACTATGTCCGGCAAACAGCTGTGCTTCACCAATGTCGAACACGTGTTCTTCGGCTTCGTCCTCGTATGATCGAATCTCCTCGGTAATAATCGAGCGTTCGCGTTCGATGTCATCGTCACGAAACACCGGATTCTGCACCACATCGGCAAGGGTTTCGGTAACACGTTCAAACGTCTCGGCCAGAGCACGCACTTCGTAGCACGTTTCTTCCTTCGTGGTGTAGGCGTTAGCGTAGGCACCTACGTGCTCGAAGTCGCGAGCAATACGCGAGGTTGAGCGGCGAGCGGTTCGACGGAACGACGTATGTTCGACGAAGTGGGCTACGCCGGCCTTTGCCGACGGTTCATCGCGCGTGCCTGCGCGCACCCAGATGCCCACCGAGCAAGAACCAACGGTGGGGACGTTGTCGACGAGGACGGTGATGCCATTGGAAAGGCGTTGAACGGACGGAGAAAACGGGAAGGAGCGCTCGAGGGGCGTTGGCATGGAACGCAAAATACCACCTACTGAGTGGTCGGCAGCGAGTAACTTTGCCCCATTGGGTCCGTACACACGCCCCGCAAAATTTGGTAGAACGGTTCAGGAGTTACTGCATGATGCTTACACCTACCCAATGGTGGCTTATTGCCGCCGTTATCTTGTTCATTCTCGAGGTCATCACGCCGGGCTTTGTGTTGGCCAACCTTGCACTAGGAGCCGCGGGCGCGGCGCTTGTGGCAGCGTTCGGCGGGGGAGTGATAGCCCAGATAAGCGCCTTTTGTGGCGTGTGCCTTGTATCGTTCTTTACGGTACGTCCAATCATGCAGCGTGTGGCCTTCAAGAATCAGGCGAAGGTAGCTTCGGGAATCGACGCGTTGATAGGCGCCACCGGCTATGTTCGCGAAGCGATAGCGATGCCCCTTGGAGGAAGAGTACTCGTGCAGGGCGACGATTGGCATGCAGTATCGGAGGACGGTATTGACATCGCCGCCGAAGTTCAGGTAGAGATTGTGCGTGTTGACAGCACAACGCTTATCGTGCGCAGAAAGTAGCAGATAGAACCAATTCACAGTTATTTAAGGAGGCAACAATGGAGATTGTTTTCGGTGTTCTCGCACTGTTTGTGATTATCATCCTGATGAAAGGGATTCGGGTGATTCAGCAGGCAGAGACGATGATTATTGAGCGGCTTGGGCGCTACCACCGTACACTTGAAAGTGGGATAAATGTCATTATTCCGATTATCGACAAGCCGCGGAACATTGACTGGCGTTACGTGCGCACCGATCCAGCAGGCAAGAACCTGTATGTTGCAACGAAGACGCCAAAGATTGATTTGCGTGAGACCGTTTATGACTTTCCGCGGCAGGGCGTGATTACGCGTGATAACGTTACCATCGAGATTAATGCACTGTTGTACTTTCAAGTTGTCGATCCGTTCAAGTCGCTGTACGAAATCTCAAATCTTCCCGATGCTATTCAGAAGCTCACGCAGACGACGTTGCGGAACGTGATAGGTGCATTGGAGTTGGACGAGACGCTTACGTCGCGCGACACGATCAACGGCAAACTGCGTGAAATACTCGACGAAGCGTCGGGCAAGTGGGGCGTCAAGGTTAACCGCGTAGAGCTTCAGGACATTATACCTCCGCGTGACATTCAGGAGGCGATGGAAAAACAAATGCGAGCCGAACGTGAACGGCGTGCGACGATCCTTACTGCAGAGGCAAGCAAAACGGCGGCAGTACTTGAGTCTGAAGGTCTTCGAGAAGCCGAAGTAAATCGTGCCGAGGGCGTCAAACGATCACAAGTGCTGATAGCCGAGGGCGAAGCCGAGGCGCGCAAGGCAGTCGCATCGGCCGAGGCCGAGGCAATTCGCCTTGTAACGCAAACGGTAAAGGAATCTGGTGGCGATCCTGTGCAATATCTTGTCGCAATTCGCTACGTCGAGGCAATGAAGGAGATGGCAGCAAACGGAAACAAGACAGTGTTTATGCCATACGAGGCCAGTGGAGTTATGGGCTCGCTGGGGGCCCTAAAGCACATCTTCGACGCCAAGGGCTAGAACGTACAAATTGACGTACATATAACGGCCGATGTGCGAGAGCGCATCGGCCGTTGTGCGAGAGCGCATCGGCCGTTGTGCGTTGCGTTCGAGTCATGTGTCGTACGTATATTCGTACGACACGAAACGAGTCGTTGGAGGATACTGTGAAGGGCATTACTGCAAGCAAGGCGCGCGAGAACTTGTACAAGCTTATTGATGAGACGGCCATGGCCAAGGAGCCGGTGCAGATTGTTGGACGCCGCTCGACTGCCGTTCTTATTGGTTTGAAGGAGTGGGAAGCGATGCAGGAGACGCTTTGCCTCTTGTCGGTAAAGGGCATGCGCCAGAGCCTGCTCAAGGCGAGAAAGGAACGATCAAAAGCCACGAGCGACAAGCTAGAATGGTGACGTGGCAGATCGTCTACTCCAAGCAGGCGCGTCTGGATGCAAAGAAACTGCGGCGGTCTAAACTGCAGTACGCAGCGCAGGAATTGTTAGACATTATCGCTCGAAACCCGTTCGAGGAACCACCGCCGGTAAAGGCACTCGTAGGAGACCTCGCAGGAATGTACTCGCGGCGCATCAGCTATCAGCACAGACTTGTGTACGATGTGGACGAAGAATCGCGCACCGTACACGTGCTGCGGATGTGGACGCACTATGAGTGAGGCAGGGAAGGGGGCTATGGAGTCATTATCAGATGTCTCGTAACGCCCGTAGGTGAGCGAACGATGATGGCGACGACAGAGCGAGCAGGAAGGTTGCTCGTGGAGAACTTGACGAACTCATCGACGCTGTTCTGAAGGCGTACTCGCGTGAGAAGTTGTCCACGCATGTCATAGGCCTCGATATCGGTGGCTCCCTCGGGCGCCTCAAGAAGTATCACACCATCCGACAGTTGCGGAGTAATAGTCCTTGGTTGAGAGTCAGCTTGTGCATTAATCGCGCGGTAGCTGGTAATCTCGCCGGGCATTGAGTATACACTTAGTATACCAAACGAGTCGAGTATAAAAAGCTCTTTTGTGGTATTGGCGTAGGCCGCAAGGCGTGGTATGCCATGAGAGGAGCCCAAGACCGACGTGATTGACTGGGTTGGTACGTCAAACACGCACCCAATTGTATCAGCATTACTGCGTAAGATCAGGATATGTCTGGCAGTGGCTCGGATAAAACGCAACACGTCGGAAAAGGGCAACCGTTCGCCTAATTGCCATGTGGTGTCCACGCGATGTAAGATGCCTTGGTTGGTAAGTATCCTTGAAGAATCAAGATACAAAGCACTTGAAAGAACACCGTATCCGTCGTGTTTCCCGATCAACGTGGGTGACGGATTTAGGCGATACTCAAACAGAATTGATCCAGCAGCCACGAGCACCCTTGAACTGTCCAGAACGTCAACATCGGTTACGGTGAGCTCGTTGCTTGAAGCGAAGAACTCGCCTATTCCACCCTGAAGCCGAACAAGGGACGCTGCCAGTCCGTCACCCCGCTTCCACATCCGGTAGTTTGATGTTGAAAGTGAACGAACAACACCAATGCCATGAACGAACCCCGACTGTAACGCCGCAGCCGAGTACACGCAATGATACTCCGTCCATCCTCGGGATGATGCGGGACTCACTGTATAGATATGCGCGCAGCCGTGGTGTCCATGTTTCGACATAGACTGCGTCTCGACGTTCCAGATATGGGACTCCCAACCACCGGAACGTGTCGCATCGGTAGGAGCTCGACGAATGCTAATGACTGAGGTGTCTGTTATTGGCAAGGCCGACGAAAGCTGCCCGTTGATCGATTTATTGACTGGTGGAACGGTCATCTTGTTCAGTTGGAGTGGCTGCCGATCGATACGCCAGATCGTTGTCGAGTCGCCGGATAACAACAACATTCCCGACGAAGGTGTTACCGTCATCCAGATCGACGACTGTAAATCGTCTCGAAAACCTGTTGGGATAATCTCCTCACGTGCAGTGCTTCGTCGAGCGCAAAACACCTCACCTAGGTTCGTGTCGGCCAGTATATTACCAGCCACGTCGAATACCTTAATGCGCTGAGTGTGAAGTCCAGGTTGAGAGAATCGAAACTGAAACGAACCATTTCCAGAATCAAAGACGGAATCTCCGATCGAATAGCGGTACTTAGCCACCGGAACGCTCGAAAATGCCGCCGCTGTAAGCTCGATGACGGTATGTTGTGGAAGGTTCGGAGTTACATTCGACGACACAGTTAGTTTGAAAAACGATGTGTCAGAGTTGTTCACAGCAAAACGAGAGATTCGCGTTCCATCGTTCTCGATAAGAAACAATAGAGTTGAATCCGGACATGTTGCAGCATACGATGACGTAGAATGAACGGTATCAAATGGCACAACGTCGCCGGTAAACACATCAAGGACGTCAAATCCACGAGTCTTTGGCTGTTTCGCCTTCATAAGGCAACGCGAGCCACCCAGATACGCAGAAACAGCACGGCCATCAAGAACGATTGGTATCGATCTCGACGTCTTTATGTGATGCAGGCGGTCATCCCCAGCCACGTAGTAAGCTGCTCCCATGAACAGGGTCGCAGGCCAGGCGCGAAGTCCTTTCGGCACATACCCTAGCTTGACGTATGATCGTCGTGTATCGCTAATCTCAACACCGAACCCCTTATCTGTATGATTATTCGCTGTAACAAAATACCGTTCGTACAAGCACGGCACTGTGTTTAGCACCGAGATGTCACCGCGGTGGCCACTAGGAAGCCATGAGGGTGCAGAAGGAGAACCATCGAGGTTGAATGGCTGAAAATAATCGCCATGAAGGATACTCAGGTATCTTCCCGCATAATGTTCTTCGACAAAACTGATGTTGATGATTGGTATAGTACCGGCGCAGTATAGACCGAATCCTCCATAACTCACTCGGTTATATCCTCTCACGTGAATTCCCATCTGAAAAATTGGCTCGCTCGACAACGTACCTTCTGCGCTGTCAATCGACCAAATCTTAATGACGCTGTTGGTGGATACTCCGCCGGGGATCGTCGATGCAAAGAGGAAGGTTTCTCCGGCAAAGCATGCGGAATGTACCGACAGCAACGGTAGCGGAACGGAATCGAGAGTCTCTCCAGTCCGTCCATCAATTCGCTCGAGGAGACTGGGTCCAAGAACCCTTACGATGCGGTTGCCCGACGCAGAAACGTAGACGCTAGAGGCTGGTCCGTACGTTGAGGACCAGTGGAGCTGCGAGGACTGGCCGCTACAGACGAGAGCACTAACGATGGCAAACGTCAGGTGCGCAATAGAGACGATGAAGCACTTGATAACTCCTCCTAGAAGATGGTAATCGTAATCTCGTATACATGCACCCTACACCACCGACCACCCAATGGTTCGTCCGGCCCACATGGGCACTACGTCTTGGGCATAACTCTCAGGGATGGTCATGGCCGTATTGCTGAGCGTAATCGTTCGCTCGGGTGGAGTAACGTTATATATCCGTCGTGCATTGTCGCTTACAAAGGCCTGTAAGTTACTCAGTGCCCCATGCTTGTTAAATAATTCGGCGAGAAGGGGGAGTTGTATGGGGGCTGTAAACACGCCTGCAGCACAACCCGGACATTCCTTCTTCGAGCGCGGATGGGGGGCAGAGTCGCTGCCCAACATGAGTTTGGGGTGTGCTTGTAGTGCGGCAGCCAACAGAGCATCACGGTCTTCGGGACGCTTGGCAATGGGCTTGCAAAAGAGGTGCGGATTCATCATGCCGCCCACAACATCGTCGAGGGTGATAATGAGGTGATGTGGTGTAACAGTTGCAAAGAGATTCTCAAACTCATCCAACAGTGCCACAGCGTCCTGCGTGGTAATGTGCTCCATGGTAATGCGCAGCCGTGGGAATGTGGTTGCCAGATGCCGGTACACTTCACAAAATTCCCGCTCACGATCCATCACAAAGCCGTGCGTCTCGCCATGAACAAGCAGCGGTATCTCCATTTCCTCCATCATGGCAAACACGTGGTGCATGCTGCGAATTTCCTGAACTCCACCGTCGGAATTTGTTGTTGCCCCAGCAGGATAGAGCTTAATGCCAAGCATGTGTGGCTTTGCCTCTGCCAACTCACGCTCGGTATAGTCCCTAAAAAACATGGTCATGTACGGCTGAAAGGGGGCACCGTTGAGCGCTTCGCGAACCTCCTGCGTGTACCACAAGAGTCGCTCTACGGTGTCGACCGGAGGCAGGAGATTGGGCATAATTACTCCGCCGGCAAAGTGCAGGGCAGAGAGCGGAGCCACACGACGCAACATTTCGTCCTGACGAAAATGAATGTGCATGTCGAGTGGAGAATGGAGGGTGACGGAGTTCATGGCGTTGGATACGTAGGAGCGTCTGTAAGGAACGTCATCACGCCGTCCGTGCCTACCTCGGCAATAAACGCCTCTCGGCCGTTGGTGAGCATGACGAATGGAGTTTTTAAGGTGAGGTTGTACCAGGCCGACTGACGCATGACGTCGGCGTTGATGCGTATATCGGGCGCCTTGCACTCCACAAGCAAAAAGCCCTGGAGATGGGCGTCAACAACAAGGATGTCGTAACGCATACCCGTGCGGCCTACCGATCGTTCAACCGAAAAGCGTCCAATCGGATAGCGATGCGTGTTCACAAGCCATGATACAACGTGCTGGCGAACCCATTCCTCGGGCGTAAGTACCACGCGAATTCGGCGGACGGGGTCGTAGATGGTAAGCCCGTTTTCGGACGGAGTAATCGACGGCGTAATCGCCGGAAAAATAAGGGAGGGAAGAGCAACGAGGTCACTCATTGCTGACTACCAAGCATGATAAACAGGGCATCTATTGCCTGATCGACATTGCTCTGAACCTGACTGATACTACCTTCCATCATGTAGCATGGTGCGGTAATAATTCGGTTTGGATTGTCGATTACGATTTCACGAAGCGTTGCTGCCTTGGGTATTGCACCTGTTGCTTCCACGCCGTTGTTAATGCCGGCAATGTCGTACGGCGAAGCTTCGTGCGTGCTGCCAACCGTTAGTGTTGCCTGCACATTGTGATCCTGAAAGGACTTCGCAATAACCACCGGCGCCATGCAGAGTCCTACAATGGGTTGGCCCGCAGCGTGCATGTTGCGTAGCAGTTTTGCCGTGCCGTCGTGTACGGTACCCGAAGGACCATCGAAAGCCCACGTTGTAAGGTTCTTTGCCGCGCCAAAACCACCGGGCAGAACAATGGCGTCGAGCTCGTCTGCGCCAACGGTATCCACATCACGGATGGCGCCGCGCGCCACGCGCGCAGCTTCCACCAAGACGTTGCGTTGTTCGGGCATCTCTTTGCCCGTTAGGTGGTTTATCACATGGTGCTGTTCGATGTTCGGCGCCATGCACGTCGCCGTTGCTCCGTGACGATCAATCGCCGCAAGCACAAAGACTGTTTCTTGCAGTTCAGCGCCGTCGAAGACGCCATTACCGGATAAAAGTACTCCTATGTTCATAACCCAAAATTACTGAGTTATTGTCCATTGCTCAGCATGAATGGGGCATCGAGATACGGCGCTGAAATGCCCGACAACTACCGCAGCTCAAGATTGAGCATCATACCGTCATCGCTGTGTTCCACAAGGTGGCAATGCAGTAGAAACATGCCGGCATAAGGACCAAACGAGACGAGCGCGCGTACGCGTTCGCCCGGCATACAGAGCACGGTGTCCTTAATGCCACGCTCGGGCGCCGTTAGTATGCCTCGGCCGCCAGTGCGTCTTAGTACACGCATGGTTGCTCCGTGGACGTGCATCGGGTGGATTTCAGCGCCCGCAGTATTGTCGAATTCCCAGATCTCATTTCCTCCAACGGCTGCTTGTACGTCCGATCGAGTCATAGCATATACGATACCGTTGATGGTATGTCCACCTTCATGTCCGCCGTGCCCGCCGTGCCCGCCGCCGTGCGTGTTGCTAATGTCGAACGTTCGTGTGCGAGTGGCAGTATTGGGATCGAGTGTTGGCAGCAGAGCCAACGACGTGGGAAGATCGCTCATATCTCCCTTGTTAGTCGTTACATCGAACCGCAGAATGCGTGCCGCATGCTTGCCTTGCGTGGTCACACCATCGAAGGTGCGCGTTTCAAGGTAGATCTGTTCGCCGCCAACGGCATTGCGTAAATCCAGCAACACATCGACGCGTTCGCCCGGTGCTAGCAAGATCGACTGCACGTCTTCGGCCATGGCAAGAAGGCCCTGGTCGGTGCCGATGCACGTTAATGGTCTGCCGTCCGACGTCCCAAGGTTATACACGCGCGCTGTCGATGCATTCACGATGCGAAGCCGCTTACGTCCTTGCGACGTCGTCACGATGGGCCCCGCTATACCATTAACGGTCACAACTTCGCCCATGTAGCCATTCATCACCTCCATCATCGAAGGGGCATAGCGCTGGTTGCCGGACACGTCGAGGCGCTTATCTTGAAGAACCAACACGAATTCGTCGTTCCCCGATGGTAGTCGCAAAGCGTCTTCCTCGGCATCGCGAACGACTACGTTCCCCGCAAGTCCCATCGTGATCTGCCGGCCTGTTTCGCCATGGACATGCGAGTGATACCATGCATGGCAAGCCCGCTGGTTCAGCGTATAGGTATAGCGTAGCGACGCACCACTGCGTGCAACGTGCATCGGATGTCCGTCCATCTCGGCCGGCACGAGTAGCCCATGCCAATGGATGTTCGTGTCGGCACCGATTTGGTTGGTGAGTTGGGCGTCTACGCCTTCGCCGCGGCGAACAACGATGGTTGGACCGTACATCGAGCCACCGTACGACATCGATGTCGACGATGCCCCTTTTCGAATGTCAAGTGAGGATGCCTGAGCAACGAGTTGAATAGGCCCACCAGCATGAACTGGCAGGACTGGTAACGGCCGCTCGAATGGCGATTCTATGAGTGGTACGGCTGTAGGTGCAGGGCCAAACGCGTCGTGTCCGCAGGAAGACAGTACGGCGCTTAATCCGCCAATACTCAAAACGCCAGTACCGGATGTTAGCACGTGAAGGGCTTCTCGTCGCTTCATAGTAATCTCCTAACGAACAAACATGGTTGTTGCGCGATATCCGCGTTTAGGACTCACGGTGTGTCGCAGAATAATGCCTCGATAGTCGCGAGACACGGTGCGACCAAGAAGGTCAACGTCAAGCGTGACTTCGTCGGTGGTTGATGATGCATCACGTACGACAGACGACGTGTTATCGACGATTGAAAAGGCAATGGCGTAGGACTCAGTCTCAGGCGTGCGCCACAGTAGGGCCGGACGTCCGGATTTCGATGCTGTGAGTCGTGCCCCTACGTCGCGTGTGGCACGTTCATCGATGATGGAGGGAGCCGACGGAGTGTTGTTGGTAACATGACGAACAACAAGGCCCTTACCGCTCTCGTAGGCAATGATTGCACGAGATCCTAGGCGGTCGGTGCACAACGTTGGATAGTCGACAAAATCCGAAACGTCGGTACTTAGGTCGATGTTCTCTACCAGCGACGCCGTCGACGGACTGACCTGAGCGTAGTAGATAACGGGCCGAACGGCGCCGTCGCGAAAGTCCCGCCACGCAACGTGAGCTCGATTGCTATCGTCGATAACAACATCTGGACCGGTAGCAGGGCATCCTTCAATTGTCCACGGAGCATTCTGAACTCGAAGTGGCGTCTGAAACGACTGCCCATTGTCGAATGAGAAGGCCACATACACATCGCGAACATTGTTGATATTGGCTCGAAACGCAACGGCAACTAGGCCGCTGGCTCCAACCGTAATCGACGTCATGCAGCATTCGCAAGCGCGTCCAATCCATGGCGCTCCTGTTACACGAACAGGAGGCAGCCACGTGAGCCCATCGTCTGTGCTGCGCTGCACCATGACGTGCGTACCTTGTTCTGAAGCATCGTGACTAATGTAGGCGACAAGTGCGACTCCACTTGGTGAACAGGCCATGGAAGTAAAGTCTTCCATGGCGGCTTGGCCTGTGGTTGCAATGGGGAGAGGTAGCGACCACGTTTGTCCGTTGTCTGTGCTTCGCATGCTATAGACGCGTGGGGATTGATCTCCAGGTCGAACATCCTCGAACGATGCCACCAACGTTCCACTTGGGGTTTCGACAACAGTAGGGCGACGTTGCAATCCAAAGAGCGCCGAGTAGAGTATAACGACACTGTCAATATACGTCCACGTTTCACCATCATTCGTCGAACGTGCTATTGTAAGTACGTGACGTCCATGGCGCCGCTGCGCACACGAGGCAACAAGCGGTCCTAACCCCGAGCGCGTAATCATTGGCGCTGTACGGGTCTCATTCGAACCAGAGAATGGGAAGCTGCGTTGTTGAGCCTTGGCGCTGTGGTGATGAGGTAGCAGCAGCAACACCAACAATATGAATATTAACGTAGGGCGCATCGATGAACTCCGTTTACGAGGTTGCCTGTGCTCGACGTCGATCGTCGGCAATCGGGTCTTCGCCAAAGATAGTGAAGAAGTTTGTAGTTTGACGGATGAAAGATACCGAACTTTATCAGACGTTGTTTGGCCTGCAAGCGCCTTGGCGTGTATCAGAGGTACGAGTTGATCACGGCAGTCATACAGTTATCG
>VFQQ010001009.1_pt1 | contig 44231 bp, 67 predicted proteins | sample 3512341 | NCBI WGS metagenome assembly VFQQ01 (sample SAMN10412373, study PRJNA504923) | tailings metagenome | isolation source: Relicate 2 Philex TSF1 revegetated site | place: Philippines: Tuba, Benguet | collected 2017-08-29 | reverse complement strand
CCAGTCAGCCTGTGGACCAGGCCCAGCCTCTGTAACCCAAGCAAGCAAGCAAGCAAGCAGCGGCATGAAGTGCAGGGGCGCAGAGATTCGCTGTCGCTAGGCCGGCTGGAAACCATGGCTGCGTGTATGCCTCCCTGCCGGCCCGCCCGCCTTCCATCCAATTCCAGCCGCACTTCCTTCCCCCTGCACCGCCGCTCACCGGAAGAAATCGCGCCAGATCAGCTCAAAAACCACCCAGTAGGTCGACTTGTTGGCGATGCCGGTCTGAGACTCATACCTGCATGCGGCAGAGACGGTGTGGGTGCGCTGTGTTGCTCTGTGGTGGTGCAATAGATGAGGAGTGTCAGCAAAAGAGCAGGCCTCCATGCACCCACAGTCATTACCAAACAGGTGAGGGGTGCACGCTGCGCACGCTCCACATCACGCCTGCCACACCGGCACAAAGGCGCACCGCTTGATTTCGTGGTAGATGGTGTGGGGGGACAGGCAGCCGTGTGCGAGCCAGGGTGCAAATTTGGTGGAGTAGTCGCCACCTGTGGGGTTCATTGGACAGCATTGCATGGCACCTGCTCAGCTGTGGACCCACGCAAGCCAGGGCCAGCTGCGCTTGCACTTGCACAGCATGGAGTTGCACCCGCCCGCCCGCCAGCACGGCTGAGGAAGGGCATTCATTGTTGCCAGCCCTGCACCTGCAGCCGCGCCCGCCCAGCGCACCCAGCATGCCGTTGCGGCTGTCAAAGTAGGTGGCGATGAGGTTGGACTCGAACAGGTAGTAGTTGAGGCGGGCCAGCGCAGCCGACTCGCCGCCCTTGAAGTCCAGCACACCCTGCAAGGTGGTGCGGAGGGAGGGAGGGTGCAGTAAGCTGGGCTGGGCACGGCGAAGGGCCTCCCGAATGTGGGCCTGAGAGTGCAAGGAGCGAGGGCGAATGCACCCGCCAGTTGGCAAGCTGGGGGCAACAGCTGGAGCTGCGGCAGCCGCCCCGAGGAACATAGGAACATGCCAGACTGAATCGCTGCTCACCCGTGCATCGTGCTGCGGCGTGGCCAGCTGCGGGTGGCCAGCCGGCACAGCTGCGTTTAGGTCCTCCACCCTCTGCAAACGAGTGAGGCAGGAGGGAATCGGCAAGTGAGTGGATGCATCACTGCGGAAGATATAGCAGCTGCACTTGATACGTTTGCACCAGATGCCGGGCAGATGCTGCAGCACACAGGATGCCTTGTAAGCACTCCAAATTGTGCGACATTCCGTCAGCGTGCCCTCTGCTGCCACCCTTAGCCATCATGCCCACCACTTGCCTGGGGCTCAAACGCCAGCAGGTCTGCCGGCAGGCCGCCCGGCAGCGGCAGCGCGCCGCGCTTGGGGGTGGGCAGGCACGCCCGCACCTTGCAGCGGTCCTCGCACTGCACAAACAAAGAGGAGCGCGATACGTGAGCGTAAGGCAGAGAATGGACTTGCAAAGTCTGCAAGTCGCCCTGCCACCTGCCCTCCATGCCTGCATTGCCACCAACCAGTTACCCCGTAGCGCCCAGCCATGCCCACCATGCAAGGCCAAGCCAGGCCAATGCCGTTGGCAGTTCCATGCCGCATGTGCAAACCCAGCCCGTGCCCCCACCTTTTGCTTGAACGGCGTGAAGACGTCCGGCAGATCGCTCAGGTCCTCCCTGCAGCGCAGTGAAGCACACCATGCTTGGGTCGGGACAGGCAACCCAACAGGCAGGCTGTCCAGACTGCCTGAGAGCACATCATTTTTGCAACAGAGCGGCTGGGTATGCAGTACCAAGCAAATCTTGACAGCAAAGCTAGCAAGCGCCAAAGCAACACAGCCAAAGCCGACAGCAATTCCAACATAAAGGCAACAGCAAAGGCAGGTAGTCCAGGTGGTACATGGCTCACAGCACAGCTAGCAGTCAGAGCACAGCACCAGTGCAGTTGCTGTGCTCGCCTGAAGGGCAGGTCGTCCAGGTGGTACATGCAAACGAAATATTGCAACCATCAAGCAAAGCAAGCTAATACTTGGAATTCACAGCAACCAACGCACCGAAAGGGCAGGTCGTCCAGGTGGTACATGGTTGGGCCCCACCACAGCTCCAGTTTGCCGCCCGCAGCCGCCACCGCCGACTTGACCTGCAGCCGAGGAAGTGCAGCAGTCATACCAGAATGAGAGCAAATGCCGGGTTGAAAGCATGGAAGGCAAAGCAATGTGCTCCAGCCGGGCTGCCTGCCGTGCAGCATGCCGCAGCAACCAACCACAACATTATGCAAGAAACAGGACCGCGGCAGGGCACTCCATTGTCCGCTGCAGAAGCACATGAGTTCAGCTCGTTGCGCACCTTGCGCTCTACACCTGTTTCTTCGGACGTCACCTCGCTCTGCGCAATCACAGTGGTGCGGCTGCCGGAGCCCCGCTCTGTAACCAGCCCCGGCAGCACCTGCAGGTACAGCGATGGCAATACAGCCCTCCAGGTCGGCAGTGGAAGGCGAAGGAGCCCGGCCCTCCACAGCTGCGCCCAACACATGTCAGCAAGCAGAAGGTCCAGGAGCACCGGCCTCCAGCAGTATTTAGCAGCATCCCTATTGCAACCATCAGGCCTTGGGACAGGACGGCATGCCATGGCCATCCCAGCAGCTGTTAATTGCAAAACAAACCCTCGTCCACCCACCCCTTCAGGCCGTCCCATGGCGATGACGAGGTCACTGCCCAGCAGATGGCTCAGCAGCCAATGCGTCAGTGACAGCAGCCCTGCCACCAACCCTTGTCCACCCACCTCTTCAGGCCGCCCCATGGCGATGACGAGGTCGCTGCCCAGGGCGCGCAGCTGGCGCTTCAGGTCCAGGACAGACTCAAGCAGGAACTGGGCGCGGAAGGCGCCGGTCTTAGGGTTGCCCCCTGTGGCATGGCGAAGCATGGGGAAATAGCCAGGCTTCAGCGCAATGCTGTGATGGTGAGCGGGCCTGCAGAAGACCAACAGGTGCATGGCAGGCCAGCACTGGCGGCCCCCACCCATACGGCCTACATGCGCTTGCGGAGAAGAAGCGGGGATCAAAGCAGTACAGCGGCAGCACCTGCAATGTGCAGCAGTGATGGAGCGGCAGTCAGGTACGAAGGGCAGGCCAGGCACATGCGCCACTGCGCAGCATAGCAACAGCCGTTCATTCCTGTTGCATTCCCTCGATCCCCGCCACCGGCAGCTGGCGCACACGCACCTCGGAAACTTGGCCCGCCTGCACCCTCCTGGCCGCCTCATGGACGACTACATTGTCGTGGACTCGCAGGTCCGTGCCACGGAACCAGAGCACGGCCCGGTTGCCGCCGCTGCCGCCACTGCCGCCGCCGCTGGCCATCCTGACCTGCACCACCACCCAGCGGGCCCTGACGCGCTGTGTGGCGCTGTTCCTGAGGATGCTGCGGCACGCTGCGATGCGGGCTGTGGTGCAGAAGCTTGCAGTGGCAAGGGCGGCCATACGCAGCAAGGCCAGGCCGCTAGTCCTGCCTGGGAGCAAACCGAAACTGCTGACACCAATCACACAGCAATGTTAAGGGGCAGCGTTGCCAGTCTTGGGCAGGGCGGGCCCCCATGTCACTCGCATTTGCACGCCCCCCACTGAGTGGCGCTGCGGGGCTGGACCGCGATCTCAGGCTGCTGTGATCACTCTATACAACCTCACGACAGCACGCAGATCGCCGATGGCGCGCTCCCTGTAGAAGCACAACTTCGGCCCGCTTCACAGCTTGCAGAGGCGGCCCCCATGTCGGGCCTGGCGCTGGCCCAGACCGGCGGCTCACTGGCCGCGCTGCTGGTGGCGGGCTGGGCCTTCCTGCGCTCCACCATCCTGCAGCACTATGACGCCGCCCACCGCCGCGGCGCGACGGTGCAGCTGCTCTTCGCCGCCGTGTTTGCGCTGTCGGCCAACCTGCTGCAGCTGCTGCTGTGCGAAATTCTGGGCCTGATGGATCCAGAGTGAGTGGGCGCCAGTTGAATCCAAGCTGTATGCACTGCCGCAGTGCAGTGTGGGTTGTTGCGCGGCTTTGGTACTGCGGCAGCCGGGCCTCCTGTCCAACGCAGCTCCTTGTACCCTCTGCACCTGCCGCAGCGTGCGCAAGGCCAACTGGCAGTTTGACATGCTGTCCATGCTGGCGCTGCTGCTGCTCATCCTGCCGGGCTACCACTGCTATGTGGCCCTGCACGCAAAGCTGCCGCCGCTCAAGGTGGGGCGATGCACATGCCTTGGTTGCAGGCTGTGCAGCAGCAGAGTCGGGCAGTGGAACGTACTGGAGTTGTCCAGCAGCTTTGCAGCATGCTCGTGCGATAGCAAGCCGGTGTTAAATGCGCAGGCCGCATGTATGCCATGGATGCGATTGATGCTGGCGGTAACTGCTTGCAGCCGCTGCGTCCAACGACACCCCATGCCCCACCGCCCCCTGGTGCATGCAGGCGGTGGCGGGCGCAGCCGTGCTGCTGTGCGCCTACCTGTTTGCGTTCTGGAAGATGGGCGGCGTGGTGCCGGGCATCCCAGCTGGTCGCACCATGGGCATGCTGGAGGTAAGCTCTTTTGCTGGGCGTGTGGGGCTGGTGCACTGCTCAGGCGTGGGATGTTCCCAGTAGAGATTCCCAGCTTGTGCACACAATGGGCATGCTGGAGGTGGGCTCTTTTGCTGGGCATGTGGGGCTGGTGCAGTGTGGTGGCGTGGGCTGTTCCAAGTAGAGATTCCCAGCTTGTGCCCTGCTGCCTATTTGTGGCCGGCAACGGTTGCAGCACCACTGCCGAGGGTTGGCCTGCTCATGAAGCTACTGTCAATGTTCGAGCCACCCGCGCCTCCTGTCTCCAAACCTGTGCTGCTGCGCTGCTGTTGCTGCAGGCGGTCAGCCGGGTGGGCGTGCTCGGCATCATTTTGGTGGGCGTCCTGTCCGGCTACGGTTCCGTCTCCCTGCCCTTCTCCTACATCACCCTGTTCATCCGGCCGGTGGAGAAGTGAGGCAGTGACAGCAGGGGGGGATCACATGGGGTGAATGATCCAGTGAGGCGGGGGCGGCAGGGCATGGATTGGACTTGGGTTGGCCAGCAGAGCTCTGCACCGGCGGTTCAGTCTGCACATGTGGCATGCGGTTTCACCCTGCGTTTCTTCCCTGGGCGCAGGGCGGAGATTGTGGCGATGGAATCGCAGCTGCGGCACACCCTGGAGGCGATAGCGCAGAAGAAGCGCAGCATGGCGGCAATACAGCAGGAGATCGAGGTGCAGGTGCGAAGCCGCTGCAGACCGCCGTCGGCAGTGCTGACGCCGCCAGCAGCGGCGATGCTGAGAGCTGCTGCTGCGCGACTCGCTGTGGAGAGCCCCTGCGCCTGGCGCTACGCCTGGTGCAGCCTGCAGGCACATTGGTTTGCTCGTTTGCCACTTGTACGCACAGGAGGCGTCGGGGCGGACGCCGCAGCGCTCGTTTTTCGGGCGCGTGCTAGCAGCCATGGGCGGCGGGCCGCAGGTGAACAAGGCTGGCCTGGCTGGTGTCTGCTGTGGCGGCATGGCTGCTGCTGCATGGCTGCTGTGGCGCCATGGCTGCTGCTGGCATGGCTGCTGCCGGCATGGCTGCTAGCTTGCACACCTGGATTGATGGCATGGGCATGGTGATGCTTGCATCATGGTGGTCTATGCCCTGACGTGTTGCCGTGGAATGCCTGTGCTGTAAAATGCAGGACCCCCGGCAAGTGCTGCTGAGCTTAGAGGCTGAGGTGGCGGCGCTGGACAGGCTGCGGCAGGCGCTGCATGCAGGCAAGGCCGGCGTGCCATGCTGCTGGATGGCTGCCCCGCTGCTTGCATGCCTGCCCGGCTGCCCGCTGGCTTGGCTGCCTACTAATCACCAGCAAGGTAACCGACGCTGTCATGCCAACGCTGTCATGCCAACCGAAGTCAATCGGCTGCCTTGTGTTCCCGCAGTTATTCAGTAACTTTCCTTGTGTGCCCTACAGATGTGGTGGACTTGAAGCGGGAGCACCAGCGGGCGCAGCGGGCGCGCACGCTCATGGGGCACCTGGAAAACTTGATGGGCTACATCCTGTCGCTCTACTGCATATACAGGTGGGGGTGAGGTGGGGATGACGTGGAAGTGTGCATCTGGGTAGCACTGTAGCATGGGCGGGGCATGACATGTCGTGGCGGGGCCTGGCATGGTCGGGCATGGCCAGCATGAGGCAGCAAGGGAAGCCTGCCATGCCATGTGGTGTCATGACCTGGCATGCATGGCATGGCTGGGCAATTTCGGCATGAGGCAGCATGCCCGGCATGGGCCAGCATGGCATGGCATGCCTTGTTCGAGGCATCGCATGTGCGAGGCACAGCAGGCATGGCATGTCATGGCATGTCATGGCATGGCATGTCATGGCATGGCAAGGCATGTGCGAGGTGCAGCAGGCATGGCAAGACGCCATGGCATGGCATGGCACGAGCTCATGTCTGCTGTACTGTCGCTGCGGTTCAGTGGCCACAGACCGTAGCATGTTTATATGCCCATTTCCATCATCATCTGACCTCCCATGCCACGGTCTCATGCAGGATGCTGGCCAGCAGCAAGGCGCTGATTTTCGGAGAGGACTTCAGCAGCGATCCGGTGAGGTTTCACAAATTTGGCTGTTGCCGTTGCTGCAGCAGGCCCTTTTTCACGTTCTTCACCGCAGCCGGGCCAAAAAGCCTGCATGTCCGCCGCCGCTGCCTCACATTGCGCTCCCTTGTTGTACTACCGCCCCTGCCCAGGTCTCCAAGACGCTTGGCTTTGTGCTGCGCCTGTTCTCGGGCGGCCACCTGCGCATCGATGTGCACCAGGTGCGCTCTTCGGGACATGGTCTGGGCTTCATAGCTCTGGCGGCTCTCTCAAGCTGCAATGTGTCCAGGCGTGCACGGGGTTAGAGCTGCGTGCAGTGGTGCATGCCATGCAGTCATGGTGAATGGCCTTGGTCACTGAGCGGCTGCTCATGTGTTCTCCCTGGCAGGTGTCCCAATACCTCACCTTGGCTTTCATCGGTTTCATCTCCATCTCCTCGCTGCGGTGAGGAGCGGTGGGCACCCGCTAGGGCATGGCATGCATCCAGAGCAGGGTACACGCACCCATGCCATTCTCGTTAGGCACCAGTCGCTGGGCATACATGTAGCTGTTGAAAAGGTAGCACCATGCTTGCGCTTCAATGTGCCCTAACCCTACCTAACTCATCAATGCAGCGGCTTCCTCAAGCACATGGAGCGCTTCTTTCTCGTGTTCTCCTGCTCCCTGCTCACTTGGTTCACCTTTTTGCTGCAGCGGCTTCCTCAAGCACATGGAGCGCTTCTTCTCGGCGCTGTCGGCGGGCAATGCAACGACCATGGTGCTGGTCACCACCGAGCTGCTGGGCTTCTACACCATCAGCACCATGCTGCTGCTGCGGTGGGTTTGGGGTGATGCGGTGGGGCATGATTGCACAAGCCCGTTAGTTGCATGGACTTCCCAAGCTGCTGGTTTCTTGCATGAGCAGCACACAATGCTGCTGCTGTGGTGGGTCGGGAAGTAGCGAGCTTGCTTGATTGCGTCTCGCAGGCTCGGTCCATGGTCACTACCTAAGTGTGGAGCGTGACTCATGGAGCGGATTCACTTCCTCTAGCTCATCCCTCCCTGGCACCTGCCTCCCGCTCCCTCCCTGCAGGCGCAACCTGCCCGTCAAGTACCGCCCCGTCATCTCGGCGGTCATTGGCGGCGACATGGACTATGATGCGCTGCACCGCTGGTTCAACGCCACCTTCCTCATCGCGGCATGCGCCTCCACGGTGGGTTGGGTGGCGGGCAAGGTACCACGCATGCAGAAGTGAAGGTGTCGCTTCGGAGGGCTGGAGGCAGGGGTGGTGGCTGCTCGGGCAGCAAGCACGCATCGCTGCCTGTCGAACGAGTCTGGCTGGTGCATGCGCGCTGGTCCATCTGCTGATCCAGGTATGACTTTTCGCTCCTCCCACCAGGTGCTGTTTTATGGCTTGATGCGGCAAAAGCGGCAGGAGGCAGACGACCGGCTGCCCGTCTACATGGCTCCAAGTGGCAGCACAGCAGGCGGCGGAGGGCCGGCAGGAAGAGACCACAAATGGTAGCCGCAACCTCTGTGTAACATCTCGATTGGCACTGTGGTGATCGGGCGTTGCGAGCCATGCTGGGCGGCGCTGGGGCGGCGGCAGCGGCGGAGCCGGCACTGCCTTCCGGCCCGCTCGCTGCATCGAATTGCAATCGGGTTGATCGTTGCATCATGACAGACGGCCCACAGGACGGAGCGGCCCCAGCGGCGGCACCCCCTCAGGCCGCCGAGCAGCAGCAGCAGGAGCAGCAGGTGGCAGCGCAGGTGGAGCAGCTGACCTACTCGCTTCAAGATCTGCTGAAGAAGCCGGAGGCCGAGTGAGCGCATGTTTGGGTGGGGCCGGGTGCATGGTGGGCGCCGCCAGCCCTCCCGCGCCGGATTGTGATGTGCAATTGACGTCAGTGAATCGCCCCGGACCACGCAATCGGCGCGCCGCCGCCAGCGGATCACCCTAGCCAGGCGCCGCCGCCAGGCGCCGCCTGCCGCCGCTGACCGCGTTCGATCCCTGCCCTCTCCTCGCCGCCACATGCAGGCTGACGCTAGATGAGAAGTTTGCGCTGTGCCGCAGCGTGGGCGAGGAGTGCGTGCAGGAAGAGGAGCTGCGGCGGCTGCTGGAGAAGAAGCCAAACCCAGTGGCCTACGATGGCTTTGAGCCGTCGGGCCGCATGCACATCGCCCAGGCGCGTGCTTCCCTGATTGTGTTGCTGCACCGCGTTTTGTTCTGTGATGCCTGTTGGTGGCTGCTATATAAACCGGTTTGTGTGAAATGCAGCATGCGCTTGGAGTACAGTCAGTCACCGAGTGGATGCTCGTGCTGCCGCCAGCGCGGCGTCCCGCGGCGGGGTTGCGCCTTGCACAACCAACCGATCTATGCGGTCCTTGCACAACCATCTGCATTACACCATTGCCTCTTGCCCTGCTGCGCTGCTGCAGGGCGTGCTCAAGGCGCTGAATGTGAACAAGCTGACCAAGTGCGGCGTGACATTCAAGTTCTGGTGAGCCGGCCGCCACTGCAAGCTTCGCTGTTGCCGCTGCTGCTGCTGCCGCTGCTGCTGCTGCTGCCACTGTCACCACTCGCCACTGCAAGCCGCTGCTGCCGCTGCCACTGGCACCGCCCCACACTGCAGGTCCGCTGCGGGCGGGGCATGCACGCACTGACGCACCCTGGCCCACTGTCTTTGCCTGCCGCTGTGCAGGGTGGCCGACTGGTTTGCACAGATGAACAACAAGATGGGCGGTGACCTGAAGAAGATCCAGGTGGGGGCCTGATGTTAAATATCTGCCGTTGCCGCTGGGCTGCCCACTCTGATCTTTGCTACTGCTACCGCTGCCGGTGCTGCTGGTGCTGGGCTTGCTTGCGCTTTTGCTGCCGCCGGCGTGCGTCCCAAGACCGCCCAGCACTGGAATTGCCGAGAGGCTGCCGTTGCTTGTGCTGTGCTGCTCTGCTGCCACTCTTATCTCAAGCGTCGGCTTCACTGCTGCCTCACACCGACTCACCTGCCCACCCTCACCGTCTCTGCCCCATTTCAATGATCGTTTTATTGACCGCCAACTGTTCAGGTGGTGGGCCGCTACCTGGTTGAGATCTGGAAGGCGGTGGGCATGAACATGGAGCGTGTGGAGTTCCTGTCCGCATCCGGTGAGCCTCTCTTAATGTGCAGATGTAGCATCCGGTGGGTGCCTTGCAAGATGCACAAGGCAAGTCAGGCAAAGTCCTGATTGTGTTAATTGTGGCATGAGCATGGACCGCGCTGTGAGCCTGTTGGACTGCGTATGACGCGACTGTTGCTGCGTGATCCGGCGGCTTGAAGCTGTGTCCTGACTGTACCCTCTCCTGATTGTACCCTCTCCAACTGCCGACCTCCCTGACGCCCAACCCACTTTCCCCCTGTGTCACCTGGTGGTGTTCATATTGCCTCTGCCGCAGAGGAGATCAACAAGCGCGCGGACGAGTACTGGCAGCTGGTGCTGGACATTGCACGCAAGAACAACCTAAAGCGCATCCTGCGCTGCACGCAGGTGCGCTGCAGTGGGCTGCCTGCCTGCCTGCCTGCTGTGCTTGAGGGCAGGGCGGGTCAATTTCAACGGTGCCTTGCCCTGCATTTTGTGCAAACGGCGCGAGCCGGCACATCGCCTTTACTTGATTGCTTCATCCGCCTTTCCTTGGCCCCCCTGCCCAATGGATCCTGCAGATCATGGGGCACAGCCAGAACGACGAGCTGTCGTGTGCTGCTTCCACCTTGCATGATGCTTTCACTCATCCATTTTCGTCCCCCTGCTTCCATGCAGATCATGGGGCGCAGCGAGAACGACGAGCTGTCGGCGTCGCAGGTCTTCTACCCCTGCATGCAGGCAGCCGACATCTTCTTCCTCAAGGTGCGGCTTTGAGTAGGAATTTGTTTTGCCTGTTGCCTGCTGCTGCTCACGGTAGGGGCGGTGTCCGGCACAGGCATCTTCTTCCTCGAGGCGCGGGGAACATGGCAGGAGGGGAGGATTGATGATGCGCAGTTGCCAGGCGACCTGACCAGTTGTTGGCATGCAATGTATGGGCCTTGTGGCATTGCTACCGCCAGCCACCAAACTGGTGCCCCTGGTCGTCGCTCCTTTGGGCGCTGTGCTGTGGCGGGCATGCCAGCACGTTACAATAGCCCGCGTGCTCGCAATACGTTTGACGTGCTGCTGATTCGCTGCTCATTCGCAGGCGGACATCTGCCAGCTGGGCATGGACCAGCGCAAGGTAGGGGAGGGCTCGGGGCAGGGGTGGGAAGACCATGACAGCTAAGGCATGTCCCGGCCCGCGTCCAGTCAGTGAATAGCAGGCAAGCTACTTTCTGCCCTGTCACCTACACAGGTCAGCCCAAAACTTGTGTGCTATTCACATGCTCCTTCGATGCTGTTCCCCTCTGCTCCCTGCAGGTCAACATGCTGGCGCGCGAGTTCTGCGACGACTGCAAGCCCAAGCGGCTCAAGCCCGTCATCCTGTCGCACCCCATGATGCCCGGCCTGCTGGAGGTGGGTGGGAGCACGGGTCTGTTGGTTTGTGGCTGTATGGCGCTGGGATGCTATTTGATATTGTGCTGACGGCTGTCGCACCCCCCACCATGCCCAGCCTGCTGGAGGTGGGTGGGAGCACGGGTTGGATAGGCTTGCGGGTTGTAGGCCTGCTTTGAGTGGCCCAGCATGCGGCAGTCGGAGCAGAATCAGCGGGCAACCCAAAACAAGGGCAGGCTCGAGCAATGCAGGCTCAGGTAGGGCAGGCTATAGCCAACGTCTGCTCCTGCAACGCCACCATCTCCACCTGCAGGGCCAGGAGAAGATGTCCAAGAGCGACCCCAACTCGGCCATCTTCATGGAGGACACGGAGCAGGAGGTGAAGACCAAGATCAAGAAGGCGTTCTGCCCGCCGCAGCAGGTAGGATGTGTAGAGCTTGTGGGGAGGATGCACTGGCCAGCATGGAATCTCAAGTGCCCGTCAAACCTTCCATGCACAGGATCACCAACCTCCCACCCCACCCGACTGCGCCCGGGTGCCGCAGGTCACGGGCAACCCCTGCCTGTCGTACGTGCAGCACATTGTGCTGCCCTGGTGCGAGAAGTTCGAGGTGGAGCGGAAAGAGGACAACGGCGGCAACAAGTGAGGATTTGCTGGGTCGGGGGCTGTGGTTGGGAGTATGGCGGCAACAAGTGGGGCAGCGAGGCGAGACGGGGTGGGAAGAATTGGGGGTGGTGTGGTGCTGCGCGACGGGCACGGCTTGTGAAGCGCGGCATGCTGCCTGTGGTCCATGGTGACCTGGGCCGTTAGCGCAAAACCACAGAACCCTGATCAAAGCCGAACAGAACCATGGCGTCCGTCCCTGATCAAAGCCGGACCATCAAATGTCCCGTCTTGCAGGACCTACCTCACCTACGCCGAGCTGTGCGCGGACTACGAGAGCGGCGCGCTGCACCCCGGCGACCTCAAACCCGCGCTGGCCAAGCACATCAACACCATCCTGCAGCCGGTGAAGGGGCACGGGGACGAACTGAGATGCGCCAAATGCATTGCCTGGCCAAGCACATCGACAGCATCCTGCAGCCAGCGAGGGCTGGGTGGTATCTTGGTGTACGACAGGCGGGGTCGAAACGTTTCTGGTGTTGGTGCAGTGCAGCACTGCGGTGTGTATAACGCGTGGCATGCCCCTCTCTTTATTGCCTTGCAGGTGCGCGACCACTTTGAGAACAACGCGGAGGCCAAGGCGCTGCTGAAGCAGGTGGGCTGTGGGGGTCACTTGTGTTCTATGCACCAGCACGCTGTGCTTGGCTTGCGCTTGCTGGATGCCCTGCCCTGCATTCGGCCAAGTGCTTGCTTATTGCTTGGTCCCGCTGCAGGTCAAGTCGTTCAAGGTGACCAAGTAAGGTGGCAGCCAGACTGGTCAGCGGCAGCAGCAGTTGAGCACTTCGAATGGCACTACCTTGTCGGCCACCTGCGGCGCGGAAGGCAGCACTGCGACACCACTTCTTGCCTGCCTTCTAGTGTCGGACATTCTTGCGGCTTTGCTCTCAATTCGGCTACACTCACTGTAAGAATTGTTTGGCCTGCCCAATGAAGCCCGGGGGTGGAAGTGCCAGAGTTGCGGGCTGCTCCAGCTGGGTCGCTGATGAGTGCTATTGCTGTAGGCCCAGAGGCACACACGAAGGTAGCATTGCTGGACATTGCAAGGTCATGTTCAGCTTGCCAGGAGACTTTGTACAGGTTGTGCACGAAACAGAGAACCAATGTGGCCAGCATGGCGCAGCAGCCTACGAACGTGTGGCCGTCGTCTCGCCTGCCTAAAGCTCGGCAGCTGCGCTCCCATCGGCCTGCCACCGTCGTCTCGATTGAGTTGAAGCCTCGCTAGCCGCTTCTAGCCCTGCGTTTCGGCGGTCTTCGGCCGGTGCGCGCTCGCGCAAGTTTTGGGCTTGGGTGAGGCCTTGGGAAGCGCGGCACCGCTCGTGTCACCTGGTAGACGGGGCGATTGGGCCTTGGATCGGGCCAATGCCTGCGGTGGAGGCTGTCCTGGCGCCCAGCCCTGATGCCGTCGCCGCTGTTCCTGCCGCCAGCCACTCACCTGGTCCCCGCTTCCTGCCTCCCCACCTTGAAGCCACGCAAGACTGTCTCTGTGCCCAGAAGAGACCGACACCCCTCCACAATGGCTCCAGCCTCTGCATCCGCCCTGGATGTAGCTGCCCGCCGCTCCGCGCTGCTGGGTATAGTGCAGGTGAGTGCCTGCAGAGTAGTGTGGTGCGTGGCAGGACGGCGGCGGAATCCGCCACCACGGGAACGGATTTTGAATCGACGCTTCAAAGAAAACGCCGCTCCATGATTGCTCGTTTCGTGTGGTCCCCCCGCAGTTGATTGCCGGTTGTCTGGCGGGCGCGATGGTGGTGCCGCCGCTGGGCCCTCCGGCCTGGCCCCGTGGCATGGTGTCTGCCCACATCGTGTTCACCGCCAACGGCGTGCTGCAGGCGTTGGTGGGTGCTGGGCAGGATTGCGCATCGTGGGTGCTTGCCAGGGTCGGGCAGGCCGGTGGCGGCCCTCGGTTTGCCCTTTGCCCCAGGAGAAGCGGTGCCTCACAGGCGGCAGCAGGTTGCATGACACGCGGTGCTCATCGGCTGTGCGCCTGCCCACGCCTCATGCCATGCTTTGCCAGAACTTACCCCCGTGCCCGAATTATCGCTTTCGACCCTCGCAGGTGGGCATGCTGATCCCCTGGATGGCGCTGTCCCCCACCTTGCTGCTCTGGCTGGAGGTGCTGCTCTTCATCGGCACCTGGTCCAACGGGGGCGCCCTGTTCTTCGCTGGGCTGACCGGCTACGCCAGCCCGCTGGTGGGGCAGGTGAAAACAGGGCAGGGCCTCGCCGATGGGTGGGCTGTGCCGCTAGGCAGGTGGCTGGCTGACGGTGGTGCAGGCAGCTTGGCATCAAGTTCGCAGCACGAGGCTGCCCCACTCCTCCCGCCCGGGGACCCCCTGCCTACGTGTGCCAAGCCTGCTTCTGCTGCCTCCTTCCCACCTCCCGGCCCACTGCAGATGCACAAGGCCTCTCCAGCCCCGGCCCTCACAGACAACTGTGCCTGCCACTTCCTGCTGCTGGCGTGCGGACCTACCATACTGGGCGCCCTGGGGCTGGCTGCCGCGGGGCTTGCCAAGGGGAAGCCAGCCACCAGCCGCGCTTCGGCCAGTGGCGGCCGCAAGGACGAGTGAGCCAGCAGAGACGGAGAGCCCCTGTGGTGACTACAGGTGTGTCACACCACTTGTCAACGGCTATGTAAAGCCCTGCAGTAGCAACAAAGCGGCCACCGTTGCAGAGGCAGCAAGCTGGTACGGATCGACTGGTGGTCGCGCACTGATGTTGTGTTGCATTAGGGCTGTCAAGACAGCAGCGCAGTTGCGTGGTCTCAGCAGCACAAGTGGCAGCGAGGCATGCGTGCTGTCACCCTACGTGTCTTGGTTTTGGCATGATGGACTGCAGCGTGATAACCTGTCTCCACCGCACCAGCCGTGCGGCATGCATATCCTGGGTGGCCCGCTTCCGCCGATCGGCAGCGGCAGCGGCAGCCGTCACAAGATGGCTGGCAGCCTGGCTGCACTCAGAATCGTCTATTCAGCCCTCAGCGATGTCCTGATCACTTGGCAGGCCGCAGCTATGACCACCACGCAGCCGAGCGCCGGGGGCGCCTCGGGGCGCGCTTCTGGGCGCGCCTCCGGGCGCCACAGCTTGCACCTGCTGGTCCAGCAGATCGGAGAGATCGTTGCACAGGGCGAGGACAGCGGCAGCCAGCAAAGCCAGAGCGACGGCGGCCTGCGCGTGCGTCTGAGGACCGTCCTGCTGGCGCTACTGGACGGCATCATGGGCGACAGCGAGGGTGAGCGTTCCGATCGCCAGCTGCTGCTGCCACCCGCGCCGCCGCCGCCGCTGCCGCCTGCCCGCTCGAATGGCCGCTGTGCTTAGGCGCCGCCGTGCGGCCTGTTTGCCCCGCAAAAAGAGTTGTGCAGTGAATGCGTTAGTGCTGCATGCACGCTGTTCATACGCACGGCAATTCCTCCCCACCATCCCCCCGCTCTGTTGCACAGGCCCCCCCGCCAAGGAGGTGGCCTCCATGCTCAAACTGCTGGCCATCACCCTGTCCCGCTCATCCACCCTGCTGTCGGGCGACAACCACAACATCCTGCCCGAGGTGCTGGAGCGCCTGCTGCCCCTGCTGGCCATCCCCTCCCTGGCCAGCCTGCACAGCGAGGCGGGTGCCGTCATCTGCCGCATCCTGTCGCTGCTGCACACCGCCTCCCCCGGCCTGCTGGAAGCGCTGGCCCGCGGCACCGCCACCCTCTTCGAAGGTAGGTTTGGGCTGGGTCGTTTGGCTTGTTGTGAATCACACAGCGGTTGCACGGTTGGGACGCCTGCTGCGGCTAGCGGGTTGGGTTGCCAGCGGGCAGCACCCAACACACCTTGCACGCCGCTTGGCCTACCATCTGTCGCCACCTGTCGCCTCTTTTGGCCTGCTTCCCGACGCTCATCCTCCGTTTCCTTACTTGTCGCTGCATGCACAGATGCCTATGATGTGGCGGGCGTGCTGAGCACCCAGCCCGGGCTCAGCGCCAGCGTGGCATGCTATGCCGGCGCGCTGCGCAGCACCGACAGCGCAGAGCCGCCGCTGCAGCTGCGACTCGACTCACCCGCCGCCTGCGAGTGCCTGCTGGCTGGCGCGCTGCGCATGCTGGCCCACTGCCTGCGCCTGCGCCCACTGCACCTGGGTGCCAGCCTGCTCACCCCGCCGGTCCTCGACCGCTGCACGAGCCTGCTGCTCAGCAGCAGCCGGCAGCTGCAGGCGGCTGGCATGCGGTTCCTGGCAGCCGCGCTATTGGCAGCCCCGCTGGTGCCCTGCAGCCGAGCCCAGCTGCTGGATACCATAAGCCTCCTGCTGCAGCAGCACTCGGCAGCAGCGGCAGAGCAAGCAGCATATCGACCGGCAGCCACCAACGAGCAGCAGGAGCAGCCTGCGGCAGATGCAGAGGAGTGGTGGCAGGCGCTGGTGCTGCTGCTGCGCGTGATGCAGGACGGCGCCACTGCCGACCCACCCAGCACCTCCCAGCTGCTGCCCCGCACCTTCAATCTGGCAGCAACCACGGCGCATGCTGCAGCAGCCCCGGCAGGAGGCGCCAGTGAGGCCTCTCAACTGGCCCTGTGCCAGCTGTGCAGGGATGCCATGCTTGTGCAGCCCAGCCTGCTGGAGGGCAGCACCCAGCTGCTGCAGCTGTTTGCGGGTGGCAGCGGCCCCTGCCGCCAGCTGCTGCTGCAGTGTCTGGCGCTCTATTTGGAGCGGCAGCAGCAGCTGTGCGGCGATGATGCTGTGCGGGCGGCCCTTGTGCAGGCGCTCGAGGGCACCGGCGTCACAGTGCAGGTGCGCTGGGCACTTGAGGGGCTGCACTACACTGCAGATGTCGGGATGCGTTGGGATGCGGTGCAAATGTTTGTTACAATGCAGGTTGTGGTTCCTGGCAGCTCATTTCCATGGTCATTGGGCACTCACTTTTTTTGTGAACTGCAGGCTGTGCCGGCAGCCGAAGACGACGAGGGCTCAGCCCGCAAGCGGCGGCGCCTGCGCGCCACACCCTCCCGCCCCGCCTCGCCGCCTCAGCAGGCGCAGAAGGTGCTGCTGCCGCCGCCGCCCAGCCTGTCGGCTGTGGCAGCTGCCGTGGCGCGCCTGGCTGCGGACCTTCAAGATCAGTGCCGGCAGCAGAGCAGGCCGGACAGCGCTGACGCCTTTGCCGCACTGCTGGGCTTGCTGGCCCCGCTGGCACCCCGGCCCGCTGTGGCAATGGCCACTGCTGTCCTTACAGCTGCCCTGGAGGCAGCAAGCAGCAGCGGCAGCCGGCGGCAGAGCGTGAATGTGCCTCCTGAGCAGCTTGGGGCACTGCTGCAGCTGGCGCTGGCTGCTCTGCAGGCCGGCCTTGTGGAATCAGCTGCCAGCAAGGGGGAGGTAGATGCCTCCACCTCCCTGTCCAAGCTGCGTGGCTACGAGTCGCAGCTGCACAGCGTGCTGCAGCGTGCCTGGCACAGCGGCAGCGGCAATGCAGCGGCAGGTGCCGCGGCAGCGGCAGCGGAGGATAGCCAGGCGATGTCGCTGATCTGTGGGCTGGCGGCTGTGCAGGCGCAGCTGCTGCACCCCGAAGATCTGCTGAAGCTGCTGCAGCAGGCGCTGCAGCAGCAGGACGTCAACGCAGACGGCAGCGGCGGCAGCAGTGGCGCTAGCAGTGTGGCAGCGGCGGCCGCGGTGCTGCTCCCAGCGGCAGCCTGCATTGCCGCGCACACTCGGGACAACAAGGACAGTGCACCCCAAGCCACTCAGGGCGGCCGGCGCAGCAGGCAGCCCACGCCCAACCCGGTCGTCACTGAGCTGCATCAACTGGTGGGCAGCGCCGGCCAGCAGCCAGCCGCTGTGCTCACTGCGGTAGCTCAAGGCCTGCTGTGCGCTGTGCGACACTCTCGTGAGGCGCTGCACCTTGAGACCCCAGTGCTGGCGCTGGCGGCCATTGATGCCGCCCTGAATGGCGGCGGCAGCCGCGGCAGCGGCGCGTTTGGCCTGTCGCAGCTGCTGCATGCGCTGGAGGCGGGCAGTGGGGATGGGCCGCCAGCCGAGTTCCGCCCCTCTCTGTCGGCAGCCATGTCTGAGTGGGTGCGCCCCGCACTGGAGCACCTGGCTGCAGCTCAGCTGCCCGTCGAGGCCCAGGTGAGCCTTGCGGTCTGTGGTTGTTTGTGGATTGGTAGAGCAGAGCACTTCATGTTGCAAAGCAAAGCACCTGAACTCTCGCCAAGCTGGCATTGCTACCTGTTCTTCTGCCCACCAGCTCGCCATGTTGCCGGCACACAATGGCACCACCTTGAACCATTGCATCTTGTTCCATGGCAGGTGGCTCTGGTGGATGCCACCGCCATCTTCCTGCAGCGAGGCGCCCAGGGGCAGCTGGAGCATGCGCGGCCGCTGGTGCAGTGGCTGGTGCAGGCGGCCGCGAGCCCGGCGGCGCCTGTGCGTGCCGCCGTGCTGCGCCACGCCGCCCTGTTTGGGGAGCCACAGGTGCGATGGGCCGTTGTCGCTGGGCCAAGAGGGGGGTATGCTAGCATGCTACTCCAACCCACCTGCTCTGTCCATACCTTCGTTGCCTGCCCACCCCTGCTGAGCTGCTGTCCAGCTGCTTCCCCCAAGTCGTCCTGGCGCTGTGCCACGAAGAAGCCACAGCGTCCCACCCAAACCACCTGCTCTCTGAACGTGCACTCCCTGTTTCACTGCCTGCCATCAGGTCATCCTGGCACTGTGCCACGAGGGCGAGCACCCCATCCACACCAAGGACCGGGAGGCGGCGGTGGAGGCGCTGGAGGCCCAGGTCAGTTGTTTTTGTTCCAGATGCACACTGTCGTTCACTTTTCGCTCTGTTCTGTTCGGACAGGCGGCGGTGGAGGCGGTGGAGGCCCAGGTGTGGCCCGGTGCATGCTTTCTTGCTGCGTGCTGCTCACCGAGTGCCATGCTGAACTGTGCTGGCCTGTCTAGCGAGCTCCACTGGCAGCATCTTTGGGCCAACCAACTCATGGCCTCACTCCAGTGCATGTGTTCTTGCTGGACCGCAGATGCTGCAAGCGCTGCGAGAGGCGCTGGAGGCGGCAGCGCCGCTTGGTGCCAGCAGCAGCGGCAGGGGCGGCAGCAGCACGGGGGAGAGCATCCGGGAGGGACTGGTGCAGGTGAGACAGCCAGCCAACTGGATTATGGCAGACTTGCACTTGGTTGCATGTTATGAAGCTCCCCACTGCCAGCTGTTACTCCAGACCTGCCTCCCTGGCACCACCTTCAATGCTCCCCCTCGCCCCACCTGCCAGATTGTCGGCTGTGTGGGCACGCGCATGCGCTCTCACCACGCCCACACGCTGCTGCTGGGCATCATGATCACCCAGCTGGACAGGGCGCCGCCTGTCCGCGCCCTGGCCGCAGAGGCGTTGCTGAGTGAGGCTGGGGCTCGGCTTTGGGTTGGCCTACGTTAGGGTGCTGTTTGCCGATGCGGATGGTGACATCTGGTACCCACGTGCATGCTGGCGCACGCGCCTGACGACGCTGTCATGTGTGGCTGCTTGCACTCCTTATAACACTGGGCAAGCTGTTCCATCCAACTTAACTGCAGCTTTTTCGGACAGCCGCAAGGCCGCGCTGCGCGACACGCTCTTTGCCTCCTCCAAGCTGGTCGCCTTCCTGGTGAGCATTCACCGCATGTGTGCAACGCTGTGCTCGCAGCAGCTTGCCTGCCGACCAGCTTTTGGCTGCGTGTGCTGCAGCTGTGTGACGGCACCCAACGGCCCGACAAAGCTGCCTGCTGTCCCACTTCACTGCCAAGCTGGATTTACACATGTCTGTGCAGGCGCGCCAGCTGCCCTCCAACCCTGAGCTGCTGGGCGAGCTGGCAGAGCTGTGCGACTGCGGGCAGCGCACACTAGCGTTAGCCATCCTGCCGCAGGTGGGTGGGGTGTGGGTGGGGCGAGGGCGTTTCTGCGTGCATAGCAGGGCTGATGGCGGCCCTGCACTGCAGCATGTATTGGTTGGTGCCTGCGCACTCCCTCCTTGCTTGGCTGCCCAAGAATGTTGTCCTGGCTGCTGCCCGCAGGCGCTGCCCATGCTGGTGGCCGAGGGCAACATGCAGGGCATGGAGCAGCTGGCGCAGCAGGTGCGCTGTGCGCGCTGTGCGCAGCAGTGCTGTGTATGAGATGCTGTGGGCCCTGAGAAACTGTCGCTGCTGGCCCCTCCTCACGTGCCCTTCCGGCTGCCCCTGCTGGGACCGCAGGAAGCCTGGCCTGCTGCTGATCCCAACCTGCCAACCCCTCTGCCCACTGGCACACACAGGCCGGCATGCCTCTGGCCCGCCTCATGCACGACTACGGGCACTGCGTGGTGGCCCGGGAGCTCTTCCAGGTTTGTTTGCGGCTGGCTTGCGTCAAACGACTGCTCTGTGTGCTGTCCTGAGCGGCGCACAATTTACCCACAATCACTCCATGGTTTGGCCTTGCATGGCCTTGAGTTATTTGGTATCAGCTTGTGGCACGCAGGTCACAGGCTAGGCATGTCTGTCTTGCATTCATTGCAGGGCTCCACCTCTTTCGACTCGTACATCTCCATCCTGGAAAAGGTCACGGGCCAGGTGAGGCCCTGCCGGGCAGCTGCTGGGCAGTCGATCCGCTTGCCTCGGCCTCTCCTGGCAGCATGCTGCGGTTGCCTACCACAACTCAGAGCAAGCACCCTGCACGCATGTTCCCCCACTGCCCAAATTCCGCGCAGGACTTTGTGCTCTTCCTCTACTCCACCATGTCGCGCACCATCATGGAGATCTTTTCAGAGGCAAGTAATTATTGACACTTGCTGTCTGATTGGGCCTTTACAGCCTCTGGTCATAAGCATGTATGGTTGCCACACAGCACAGCTGGGCCGCTGCCTGCTCCTTACCCACCCGCACACGTGCCCTGCCCTGTCACCGCAGGCCGGCAGCGCCGAGGACTGGGGCAGCGGGGTGGCGCTGCCTGAGACGGTGCTGCGGCGGGCGACCGTCACTCTGGAGAACCTGAGCCACGTGTCACGGGGCGACCAAGAGGTATGCGGCAGCTGCTGCCTGTGTAGCACGTTGCATTTCGTTGCGCGCGGCATTGCGGCATGGGGGCGTGAGGAGAGAATTGTCAGGTTGGCTGGCTGGCATCCAGATGCCCTCTTGCTGACTGGGCTGCCCGTGCAATTCACAGGGCATGCGCAGCCCAGGCCCATCCACCCTGCACTTTCCCCTTGTACCCTTCCCCTGCAGCTGTCGGTGGCCGACTTTCTGGCTGAGGGCGACCATGTGACCCGCATGCTCAAGGACTGGGGAGACAGCTTGGACCGCCGCCTGCCCCCTCCAGCAGCCCACCGCCACGCTGCAGCAGCAGCTGCGGCCGCTGCGGCGGGCGGCGAGGGCGCCAACCATGCCGCCCAGCATGGCCAGCACAGCGCGCAGCATGCACAGCACAGCGCACAGATGGCGCCTGCGGATGTGCGGGCCTGTGTGACCGTGCTGCGCTGCATCCTGCTGCTGTCCAAGCTGGCGGGCCGCTTTGTGGGGCGCTTCCTGCCGCAGGTGAGCTCTGCGGATGCGGAGATCGCTGTTGTGCCTCCTCTGCTGGCAGATGGGGCAGTGGCTTGCATGGCAAGCTGCAGGGTGCAACTCATCCCCGCAATCGTTGTGCACTGTGGAGTGTATATGTCTTCTCAGCCCACTCTGCTGCTTCCCTCCCCTCCCACACAGCTCATGGTGCTGCTGACTGCCGGCCTGCGCCCCGCCAACCCACGGGAGATCAAGCTGCAGTGCCTGGAGGGCTGGCTCGGCCTGGTTCGTGCGCTGGCTGCGGACGCACCTGTCCAGCTGGGTGGCATCGTCAACCAGGTGAAACGCATAGCCAAGAGGGGGCACAACTTGCATCGGTTGCATGCATTGGTTGAGGTTGGCGGCCCCCCTGGGCGCTTTTGTAGCAGCGGAAAGCATCCTGGCAAGCTCTGATCGCAGACTGATCAAGTTGGGCTCGTTTCTTGCTGTGCCCACACTGTTCCCGCAGGTGGTGGTGGCCCTGACGGGTTCGCTCAGCAACTTGCACTCACTTCCGGTTTGTTTTTGTGCCTTCATCGCTCCTGCAGGTGGTGGTGGCCCTGATGGAGTCGCTCACTGAGGGAGGAGCGGTGGGCGCCGCCGCCATCAAGGTGTGCTGCTCCCGCTGGGCAGTGCATGCTCCGGAAGCGCCGCTGCCCTAGATGGCTTGTCTGCATGTGGAGCTGTTGCCCGATTGCCACGGGATTCGGCCCTCCCCACATCTGTTGTACATGTCACAACCTGTGCAGGTGGTTGAGGACCTGGTGCTCATCATGTGCTGTCAGGCTTGCCTGCCACTCCGTCACCTACGATCCAACTTAGTTCAATTGCCTGCTTCGGTGCAGGTGGTTGAGGAGCTGGTGCTGATCTGCAAGCGTGTGCACCGCTCCAAGCTGCGCACCATCCCGCCCCTGCCCAACTGGGTCAAGGAGCTGGCGACGCTGAACGAGGTGGGTGGGTGCGCTAGGATAGGAGCCAGCAAGCAGGACCTTGCTCAAGGGCAAGGCGGCAGGGGCACCATCATTGTCCATTTCAAGTTGTCAGTCGCATGCTGGGCGTTCAACACACGTGCCGGCCGGCACCAACCCCTGCCCCGCCCGCCCCATCGCCGCCCGTGCACAGACGCTGGCCAACGAGCGCGGCAAGCTGGCGCAGCACGAGCAGATTGAGCTGCTGATCGACTCCCTGGGTGACGAGTCCATGACGGTTCGAGCCACCGCCCTGCGCGAGCTGCACACCCTGCTGTCCACGAGGAGGGAGTGGGCGCTGGGCCTGCTGGGCCCGGGCAGCGGGACCACAGCGGGCGACCGCGCCACGCGGCGGCCCGCCGCCGTCGAGCGGCCGGCGGGGCGGGGCGGCACCACCATTGCCAGCGGCAGCAGTACTGCCGCCGTCGAGGGCCCGCAGCTGCTGTCCCGGCTCATGGCCGCCCTGCTGCGCTGCTGTGATCCAGAGGTGCACAACATGGTGTCACAGCAGGCACAGCAGGCGTGCGCTGAGTGCCTGGGCATGCTGGGTGCGGTGGACCCAGCTCGGCTGCAGGTGGACCCACAGCCACCCGCCTCCCGCTGCACGTGAGCGTCTGTTTGCTGTTGCATGGAAACGCCGCTGCTGCGGTACTGTTGCGGCTGCCTCATGCAGCTCCTGCCCAGTGTGTGTTTTGCACCTGCCTGCTCTGGCGCATGCAGCAGCCTGCTCTACTGTGTGCTCTATTCTCCTGTTGCTTCGTCTCCCACCTTACCTTGTTGCAGGAGCGACGGCGAGCTGCTCGTCACCCTCATCTCGCGCCACCTCGTCCGCCTGCTCAAGACGGCACCCAGCCTGCAGGTGCGCGTCGACTGATGCGGTCAGGCTGGTTTGGCAGGGTTGGCACTGGCACGGTGCAAGTGCGGCACCCCGCCGGCTCAGCCACCAAGTCTTCCCATCTGTTACGTTCAAGAAAATAAACTGCGCAGGTGCTGGACGCCGCCACGCTGGCCATCCAGGAGCTGCTCAAGCACTACAGCAGGGCAGAGGGGCTGGAGGCCTTGCAGCAGCAGCAGGGCGCCAGCGGCGGCGCACCGAGCGGCGCGTCGGGGGAGGCCAAGGGCTGGGGCGCGGCCTCGGGGCAGCGGGAGACCACACCTGCAGCAGTAGAGGGCAACCTGCTGTTTGGGGCGCTGCCCGGGGAGGTCCAGGTGCGCTGGGCCGGGTTGGGGCACGCAGAGTTAGACTGGGGGTGGAGCGCTGTACCAAATGCCGCAGCGCTGGCAGCCGTGCTGCCTATCTCAAGGGCAGCTATGAACTCTCGGCTGCAGCCAACTGCTGCCATCTCTCCTGCTCCATCACAGGCCATTGTGCCCCTACCTCGACTCTAAATACCACATCCTGCAATCTTCACTTTGCTCAACCTCTCTCCTCCACTCTCTTTCTCAACCAATCAATCCACAGGCCATTGTGCGGCCCTACCTCGACTCCAAGTACCAGATCCGCGGCATCGTGCAGCGGCCCGCGGGCACGCTCTACTCGCCCGGCACCTCCTTCCGCAAGTGGCTCTTCCTCTGGCTCTCCCAGCTGGTGCAGCACCACGCCTCGGGTGGGATGTGGGGCAGGACAGTGCTTGCGTCATGTCCAGCTGGTTTGACCGTGCTGTGCTGTGCTTTGCCTCCCAGCTGCAATTGCACCATCACAACTGCCACGTGCATTTGTCCATGCCTGCATCTCCTTCCCCACCCGCAGGCGACCAGCTGCGCCTGTTCCAGAGCGTGATCCCTGTGTTCCGTTTCGACATCCCCACCTCCCTGTTCCTCATGCCCTACCTGGTGAGAGGCTGCGGTCAATGGATGCAGTGGCTGGTGCTGGTCTTGCCCACATCGGTTAGACACAGCCGCCGCCTGCAAGTGGACACCCTTCCCTTTGAGCTTGCCAACAGCGCAGCTGATATTTGTTGAGCCCCCTCCTGCAGGTGCACAACGTGCTGGCGCACGGCACGGATGCGGCTCGGCGGGGCGTGCAGCAGGAGGTTGAGGTGAGGAGGGCGTGTCAGTGCTGGTGGTACTGCTTTGCCAATGGCAGCGGCAGCGCTCCTGCATGCCAAGTACTGCGCTTGCAGTTTCAATACATCTCTTGCAATGAGCTGCTCATGAGTCCCTGTGCTCGCTTCCTACCATTCCTGCACCTGCCCCTCCCCTCGCACAGGCGGTGCTGGCGGGCGCTTCATCCAGCCGCGAGGGCACGCTGTGCTGCCAGGCCGTGTTCACTCTGTTGGACACTCTGCAGGTGCGGTGCAGTGCAGGGTTGTCAAGCGCCTGCCATGCAACTGTACATGCATCTGCAGTTGCCACCACACGGTCCAAGGAGGCTGCTGAACCGGCTGGCCAGCTCACCTTCGCAACCCTGTGGCATGCCTTGCTTGCCTGTTTGTTGCAGAAGTGGCATGGGGACGCTAAGGCGGCGGCGCAGCGCGATGAGCAGCTGGCAGGTATGCAGGGCAGCACCGCAGTGTGGTCCCTCTCACCGGACCTCTCTAGCAGCAAGGCCAGGGCTGCACGTGCTTTCCTCTCGCTTGAGCACGACCTGAACTTATCCTCCTGCCACCCCGCTTGCTTGCCCCTCCCTGCAACCCGCGGTGCAGGGCAGGCAGTGGCGCTGGGGCCTCAGTGGGACTGCATCCAACAGTTGGACGCCATGCCCAAGCGGCTGCTGGCGCAGGCGGCCTCGCAGGTAACATTGGAGCAAAGTATCTTTGCGCCTTTGCCTGCGCCATGCTTGTGCTGGCGCATGGCACATCGCTCAGATCGCCACCGTGCTTGCAACCGGCATTTGGGACCCTCTCTTTCACCAACGTCTCCACTACAGTATCGCCGACATCAAACCATAAAACCCCGCCCGCTTCGTCCCGCAGTGCGGCGCACACGCACGGAGCCTGCAGTACTTTGAGACCCACGTGCGCACGGTGCACGGCGGCGGGCTCAACCCGGCGGCCCTGCGCTCGGCGGCATACGATGATGCTGAAGTGTCGTACCTGCAGGCGAGACATTGCAGACTGGGTTGCGCTGCCTGGAGGGTCTGGTATTTAGCTCGTGGTGCGTGTGCGGTGGATGGTCGGCCTTTTGGGGGGAATCCTGCGGGAATGCGGATGTCCTGGCGCTTACTTACCATGCAAGCTGCATCACACGTGTGTTAACAAATTCTATTCCGCAGGAGGTGTACGGCAAGCTTGAGGAGCCAGATGGCCTGCAGGGTCTGGTGCGCCTGCGCCAGGGCGGCCCCCGCCCAGAAGACCAGCGCTTGGCGGCCGAAAAGGCGGGCAACTGGTCCGAGGCGCTGACGCTGTACGAGCAAGCCCTGCAGCACAACGGCGGGGCTGGCGCCAGCGGCAGTGGCAGCGGCGGCAGCGACGGCCTGCAGGCGGCGGCGGGCATGCTGACGGGCGGTGCGGCGGGGCCAGCGGGGCTGGGCCCTGGGCTGGGCAGCATGCAGCGCGGCTACCTGGACTGCCTGCTGCACATCGGCCACCTGCAGGGCCTGCTGGCACAGGTGAAGAGGGCTGCGGAGACGTGCGTGTACGTGCTGGGGCCGCCACTGTGTGACCTGAGCTGCACGGCCCGGCATGTCTGCACCCAATGGCTGTGGCCACCGCACATCGCAATCCTTCTGGCTGTGGATTTGCCGCTTTTCTGCAGGTGGAGGGCCTGGCTCGCAGCGCCAGCCCCATGGCCGCCGCCCAGCTGGCGGCGCTGGGGGCGGCCGCATCGTGGCGCCTGGGCAAGTGGGAATTGGTGGAGGGCTATGTGCAGGCAGCTGATGCCGGCTACACACAACTGGACACCGATGCGCGGTGGGAGGTGGGCTGCTGGGAGGGGAAAGTGTTGGTTGGTTGGCCTGCGGTGGAATGCTGGTGTGCTCTTGCTGCTGTCCGGCATCAAGCGCGCCGGCCAGTGTTAGCAACTGGCCAGGCAGCTGTGGTCATGTATGCTGTTCATAATTGCCCGCCAAGTGTTGATTACCACCCTCCCGCCAGGTCTGCATCGCCCACCTGCTGTCAAACTATTGCAAACTCCTGCCCGCCTGCTGCCCAAATTGTTTTCCTTTCCCGCCAGGTCCGTATCGCCCACCTGCTGTCGGCTGTGGCGCGGGAGGATGGAGCTGCCCTGCGCCGAGACCTGGAAGCGGCGCGCAGCGAGGTCATGGGCCCATTCTCAGGTGCGGGTCGTTGGGTGCGTGGTAGGTGGCAGCCGCATTCGGCGCGTTGATGCGTGGGCAGCTGTGCCCTGCAGCCAAGTGCACACTTGGGCATCCAAGGCAGAAGCAGTGCGCATCTTTGCTTCCCAAGTCCGCCGGCGCATCCCTCGGCCTTCACGAGTTGCTGTCTGTCATGTATTTTCCTGCAGCCGCGGCCATGGAGTCGTACAGCCGCGCCTACCCCCACCTCATCAAGCTGCACATGCTGCAGGAGATTGCTGACGTGGCAGGTGCGGCCAGCAGTTGGCCGGCCTTTTGAGCGCATGCTGGTTGCTGGTGTGCAGGCCGCTGGTGTTGCCGAGCACGCCTATTTTGCAGGGATTCGGAGCATGTGCGGCGGCTCTGCTCCCAGCATTTCGGCGAACCCTAAATCTCGGGTTTCCTATCACCCTATGTTGCAACCCGCCCTGCACCGCAGGCTGCCTGCAGCAGCCTAAGGGCCCGCTGGAGCGGCAGCGCGCGCTGCGCTGGGAGGAGCGCCTGAGGGTCACCCAGTCGTCTCTCGCCAGCCAGGTGTGGGCACGGTTGGTTTGTGGGGATGTCAGCAAGGCGGGTTTGAATGAGGTAGAGGAGTAGTCGAGGGTCGCTGGCCAGTCCTCGCTGGCCAGCCAGGTTGAGGGTTGTGAGGATGCTAGGTGGGCGGTTCGTGGCGCGGTGAGCTCTTGACTAGTTCAGCAGATTGCCTTGACATTTTCACCCCCAACCAGGCCGTTCCCTACCCCACCCATCTCCCAAGCAGGAGCCAATCCTGGCGCTGCGCCGCCAGCTGGCATCACTGTCGGGCGCGGCCGCCGAGGCCGGCGAGTGCTGGCTGCAGCTGGCGCAGCTGTGCCGCGGTACCGGGCATTACGAGGCCGCCACCACAGCGGTACTGGAGGCTGTGGCTTCCAAGGTGCCCTGGGCACCGCTGGAGCATGTGCAGCTGCTGTGGGACAAGGGCCAGCCGTACAGAGCGGTTTCAGAGGCACAAGTGCTGGCGCAGCAGGCGCAGGAGCACCGCCTGGCGGCGCCCTTTGCAAGCGAGAAGGACCACTCCCGCTTCCATGCCCAGGTGCGCGCGGGCGGCTGCTGCTGGAGCTGCCGAGCAGCGGCAGCTAGGCGGCTGTGGGTTCGCCGACTGTGCGGGAATGCTGTTGCGTTGCACCTCAGCATGCCTGCTGCTTTGTCCAGCAAGCTGCTGTTGCCTTCACTTGTTGCCCAGTCTTTCTCTCTGCTGTTGCCCTGCAGGTGGCGCTCCAGCTGGCGCAGTGGATGGCTGAGACGGGGCAGGCGGCCAAGGACGAAATCACAGGTGACAGCCGACGGCTGCTCCACTTTGCTGTTCTTGCCTCACTCCCAGCCTATGCGCAGCCCTGTTCTGACTGGTGCCTTGAGTGGCTGTTGACGGGCTGCCCCTCCCCATATGCCTGCTGCCCTGTGGCCGCTCTTGACTTGTTGTCTTCCGCAATGGCTGCAGCCCTGTTTGACCTTGCTGTCAACGGCAATCAGCCCTCCCCCCATATGACTCGCAGCCTTGTTTAACTGCGCTATTAACTGCAACCAGCCCTCCTCCCATGCTACTTGCAGCCCTGTTTGACCGCGCCACCTCGCTCGAGTCCAAGTCGGAGGCAGTGCTGTTCCGCTTCGCTGTCTACCTGGATGAGGTGCGATCAAAAAGATCCATTTGATATATTCTACAGTGCAGTAGGGGGCACACATGAATGGCGTGGGAGTCCGCCGTTCGCGCCGCTTGCAGCACCCCGGCCCTGCTGCCGCAGGTCATGACGGACGCGCGGCGGCGGCAGGAGGCTGAGAAGGAGCGGGGTCCACACAAGGGGCTGGACCGGCTGGGAGGCCTGTCGCGCATCAAGGTGCGCTGGGAGGGCTGTCGCGTGCATGGATATGGGCCTCTTTGGACTGATTGCAGCGGAGCAGTGCAGTGGCAAGCAGAGCGCAGATTGCCTTGTGTGTTTGTGTACCCCATTCCTCTCCCGAGCAGCTGGGCGAGGACAAGCCCTTCCTGGAGATGCTGCCCGACGTCATCCGCAGCTACGGCATGTCTATGATGTACGGTGAGCAGAATGAATGATGTACGGTGCGCGGAACGAATTTGCATGCACAGTGCCAATGTTGTCACGATGTCTGGCGTCTGTCGCAGCTACGGCATGTCCATGATGTATGGTGAGCGCTGTTTTCTTTTGCATTAGTGCTGGAACTAAGGGTTTCCAGGCGGTAAGTAAGATGTGCACCTACGGCATGTCCATGATGTACGGTGAGCTCCTATGGCTTCCTGGACAGAGTTTGCCAAGCAGGTCAAATGTTTTTGCCGCCGCCGCGTGTCTGGGGTGCAGCGTCGTCCCTTTCGCCAATCGCTGCTTCCTCAGCTGCCTGTGGCACTGTCATCCACCTCCGCCCCCTCGCCCTGCACCCCTCCCTGCCACCCGCAGGCCACGTGCACACCAGCCAGTCGCTGCCGCGCATGCTCACCCTGTGGTTCGACTTTGGCACCTTCCTCCAGGCCTTCCGCGCTAACAAGGTGGGTGGGGGCAGTGCGCAAATGGAGAAGCGGCCAGCTGCAGATGTGCCTGTGCGGCCGCTGATCGGCAGCCTGGCCTGTGAGGTGCCACGTCCAGGCAGGCCGTTAGCTTCCCAGCATGTGCCTGGCCAACGGGCGGGCGCTCCCTCGCCTTCCATTCTAAACAGGCGCCCCGCCAAGATGAGAAGCAGGCGGTGACCAACACCACGCAGCAGGTTGGTGGGCAGTGGAGGGGCTGGCTGCTGCCGCCAAATCAGCAGGCGTGTTGTCTGGCGAGTGGAGCTGAGCGGCAGGTGTTGGCAAGGAGCTCAACTGCTGCCACACCCCACCGTCTCATTCTTACCCTCAGTTCTGTTTGTTCCTCCTCCCCAGGTCACCGCCATCATGGGCCAGCTGGCCAAAAACGTGCCCATGCACACGTGGCTGGCGGCGCTGCCGCAGCTCATCTCCCGCGTGTGCCACCCCTGCAAGGAGGTGTCGGAGCTGGCCAAGAGCATCATCGTGCGCATCACGCAGGTGGGTAATGCCAGGTTGTGATTCAAGTCAAGTGGGGAATGTGCCGCCTGTGGATGGAGAGGTGTCAGAGCGGGGCAAGAACATCACGCCAGATACTGGAGCCATGCTCTGGTGGCTGTGCTGGTAGAACTTCCGCCTGTGTGCAAGCAGCGTGTGCCCACCCCTCCCCCCACCCCGCAGGCCTACCCGCACCAGTCTCTGTGGAGCCTGGCGGCTGTGAGCAAGTCGGGGGTGGCCGCCCGCCGCGCCGCCGCCTCCAGCATCACCAACGCCGCCAAGAAAAACATGGACCAAACTATGTTCGGTGAGGAAGTAATGCTGCTGTGTTAGGGGGCAGATGTGTCAATGAGACCTCCAGCATCACCAACGCAGCCAAGAAGAACATGGACCAAACTATGTTCGGTGGGTGTGACCAAATTGGAGCGTGAAGAGGCATAAGAGAGGGATGTGAAACAAGAGCCGCTGCCGCTGCGCCCGCTGAGGTGCCGGCGGCCGGCAACCCCTGCACACACACCCTTCAACCCCCGCAGCCGAAATCAACTCTTTCTGCAACCAGCTGGTCAAAACGAGGCTTCGAAAGCTCTGCCCACATCCTCACTCCCTCCCTCCCCTGTGCAGCCGAGATCAACTCCTTCTGCGACCAGCTGATCCGGCTGGCGGCGCACCAGCCGGCCAAGGGGCGCACCATGAGCGCCCGCAAGGAGTTCAACCACCTCATGCGCTCCATGCCGCTCGGGTGGGTGGGCAATTTGGGTGGATGGGCGATTGGGCACCGCTGGTAGATGGGGTGCTTGATGGCTGCGTGCCACTGCAAGGTGCCATTGGGCAGCTGGGCAGTTTGCGCGCGCCCGACCGAAAATGGTGCACTCCCGTGATACAGCATTGCACTGCACCCATGTTTCTGCAGCAACACCATCATGCCGGCCATGTCGTGTCTCACCGTGCCGCTGCCGCCGCCGCCCTCGTCCGGCAAGGGCGGCGCCCCGCACGCGCACCAGGTGGGCGGGTAATGATGCGGGAGGGCGTTTGTGCTGCGCCTGGTGGCTTGCAGACTGGTCTGCAGCAGCACGAGCTGGCGACGGAAGGCGGGCTTGCACTTGGCGTGTTGTGAGCAGGTCTGTACTGCCTGTGTTACACACTTGCGGCACACCTGCAACTGTCCTGTGCAGCAGCACGAGCTGGTGACCATCAACGGCATTGCCCTTTGTCCAGCCTGTTTCATGCCCACCTTCACTGTCATTGCTGTGCCTGTTCACACTACCTGTGCTGCAGCCACACGAGCTGGTGACCATCGACGGCATTGTGGACACTATCGAGGTCATGCCCTCGCTGCAGAAGCCCAAGAAGGCAAGGCTGTTTTGAAACATGAGTGACTGCAGCTGCTGCTGACTGCCTCAGTCCTGCGTTGCTGGTGTGTGCACATGCCGCTGCGCCGCTTCGGGCAGTCTCCGTTGCCACGTGTGTCTCCCAACCTCCCTCCCTCCTGCTGCCCCATCCATCCTGCGCACCAACACAACAGGTCACGCTGGTTGGGTCGGACGGCCTGCAGTACATCGCTCTCAACCTCTCTCCCTCTCCTGTTCCCTTGTGCTTAACGCCAGGTCACGCTGATTGGGTCGGACGGCCTGCAGTACATCTTCCTGGCCAAGCCCAAGGACGACCTGCGCAAGGCGAGGCGCCGTATTGGTTTGCTTTGATTTGTGCCTTTGCAAGCTTCAGAGGAAGCCTGCAGCGATAAACTGCCCAGGTGTACAGCACCTTCATTCCACGCCGGGCAGAGTCCGCACTAAGCTGCGCACCGTGCTGCACATTGCAGCTGTTTGGTCTTGCAGGCGCGGGGCTGTCTTGCTAGCCAAGCAGCTCCGCTGTGTCCTGCCTCGCAGGGCAACCGCGTGCTGGAGGGTTTGCCTGTTAGGCACTTGCCCTTGCTCTCAATTTTCACTACTTTTCACTACTTAAATTTCACTACAATGTGCTGCCACTGCTGCCGCAGGACAACCGCATGATGGAGGCGGCGGGCGTCATCAACCGCCTGTTTGCCTCAGACCCAGCCGCCCGCCGCCGCAACCTGTACCTGCGGTGCGCATGAGTTGATTTCCATCAGCGCGGGTCGTGGGGTTGAATCTGAGCCTGTGGTCTGAGCTGGCCTGCAGCGGCGGCAGAGCGTGCGACCTGTACCTGCGGTGCGGCTTCAATTGTGGGCGGCAGGGTGGCTGTGTTATTCCAGTAGCACGTGCTGGACCTGACACGGCCGCCGCTCTGGCACGGCCGCCGCTCGTGACCAGGCGTTTGGGCGTGGCCGCCGCTCCTCCTTCTGCCCAGCACCAACCTGCCGCCACCCTGTTGCTCTGCCTGCCCCGCAGCCGGTTTGCGGTGCTGCCGATTGGAGAGGACAACGGCATTGTGGAGTGGGTGCTCAGCACCACCGGCCTGCGCCACTGCATCGTGAGTGGATGCAGGGTGGGGGCTGCTCAAGCCGGCACGCATGTGTCCCATTGGTTGCGGCTGCTGCCTGACAAGCAGCCAACCTTGCGGTCACAACAGCGCTGCCGAGCAGCCACTCCACTCATTGCTATGCTCCCCGCACACTCTGCCCCACAGACCGACATGTACACGGCTTCAGGCCAGTGGGATGGGCGCAGCAACCGCGTGATCCAGAAGCTGTACGAGGGCGCGCCACCCGTACGTGCCCACTGAACTTATTGGCACAGCAATGGGCTTGGTGTGCTTGCGCTGCGCGTGCACGGCTTGCTGTGTGGTGCTTCCTGGGTCAGGCACGGGGTGGCAAGTCCAGGCCGGCGGGCAGCTCTGTGGATTGCATTCGTAACCGCCGAACCACATGTGTATTGCCTGCCTGCAGAACAAGCGGCGGTCAGAGGTGCTTGACGATGTGCTGCGGCTCTTCACGCCGCCCCTGCTGCACCGCTGGTGAGCAAGGGTTGCAGCCAGCTGCGCTGGGCAAGGGCATGCGGACTTGCGTTGTTTCAGCACATGCCTGGGCGGCTGTGGGGCGTATGGCATACGGTGCGGCCACATGCCCGGCACAGGGCGTGAAGCCCACCTCCCCGCTGCTGCCTTTCCCCCTCTGCAGGTTCCTGGGCAAGTGGGGCGAGCCTGCCGCCTGGCTCAACGCGCGGCTGGCCTACACGCGCACCACGGCGGTGTGGTGCATGGTGGGGCACATTGTGGGTCTGGGCGACCGGCACGGAGAGAACATCCTGGTGGGTTGGTTGGGGGTCGGTTGCTGGTGGGTTGCAATGCTGGGTGTGCTGGTGGTGCTGTGCAGTGATCAGGCCGGTGGCAAGCGGATGGGCATGTTGTGTCACAAACATTCGCGTGTGCCTGCATTGTAGAGGCGGGGATGGTGCGACTCATTGAGTGTGTACCACTATAGAGAACGCGACAATCGCTGCACACGATGCAGGTGGACTGCTCCAGCGGCGACGTTGTGCACGTCGACTTCTCCTGCCTGTTTGACAAGGGGCTGACGCTGGCCAAGCCGGAGATGGTGCCATTCAGGTGAAGGTTGGCTGGGGTGGCTGCCCTTCAAGTGCGTGGGATGGATGTCAGCGGTGTGGCTGGCTGGCTGGCTGCTGCAGTGGGTGTGCAGGCTGGTGTGAAAGCAACCAGGTCAAGCCATGGCCGTTCTTATGCGTGCGCACGCTGCTCGAACTCTGCGTTGGGTGGCTGCAAGCGTGGCGAGCACAGCTGCATTGAGCTGCCGCGATCATCGGTGTTACCCCTGCCCCATCCATGTGCAGGCTGACCCAGAACGTGGTCGACGGCTTTGGCGTGAGCGGCGTGGAGGGCGTGTACCGGCGGTGCTGCGAGATCACGCTGAGCGTGCTGCGCCAGCACAAGGGCTCCATCATTAGGTGGGGGCAGTGGTGGGGCTCCAGGTTATCAGCATCAGGTGGGGGGCTGCTGCCGCCCTCGACACAAGACAGTTGTGGTTGGCAGGACGCAGGGATGCAGCACGCGAGCAGGGCAGTCTGGTGACGCACAGGTGTAACCTACCTGCTGCCCCACGGGCCTGGATACCGGCTTTCACTCGCATCGCGGCTGCTCACCTACGCCGTTTGCAGCGTGATGGACACCTTTGTTCACGACCCCCTGGTCGACTGGACGCGCGGGTCGAGCGGCTCACGCGGCGGCGGCGGCGGCGACGAGGGCGGTGACAACCCGCAGGCCAAGGATGCGCTGGCAACCATCGAAGGTGGGCGGGCTGGGTTGAGTTCGGCGCTGTTTGGAACACCAGGACAGCAGTTGCTGGCTTGTGAAGGACCAGACTGAGCAATGACCCCAACGGCCCTCGTCTTCTCGTTCCTCACCCCTCCCCCCCGGGCGCAAGCCGGCTCAAGGGCGCGCTGCTGTACAGCAGTTTCTAGATACAAGAACAGCAACACTGACCATTACTGCCGCCCTGGTCAATCACTCCTCCTGCCCCCGCAGGCCGGCTGAAGGGCACGCTGCTGGGCGTGTCCAGCCAGCCCTGCATGCCACTGAGCGTGGAGGGGCAGGCGCACCGCCTGATCGAGGAGGCCAGCAACAAGGACAACCTGGGCATGATGTACATCTGGTGGTGAGCTGCGTACACCTTAGCCGTTTGCGTTATTCAGAGTTGGCAGTGATTTCGGGTGCCAGTGAAAGGATAACCTGGGCATGGGTACATCCGGAGGTGAGTCAGCTGCATGGAAGGAGGGGTCTGCCGCGGCCGTTGGATTGGTTGCAGGTAGCAGTGTGGGAGGCCCGCTGCAGGGCTGGATCTGGTGCCACCGCCTGGACTGGGCTGTGCATTTGACGAGGCGAATCACTGCGACATTGTGCTCAACCGCCGAATATCCTCGTCCCCCATCAATTTCAGGATGCCCTGGAGCTGATGGGTGCACCACAGAATGAGGCAGCAGCGCTGCCCGAGGCAGGGATGAAGGCGCTGAGAGCAGAGAGCGTGAATAAGTCTACATTACCATTATGTTCCATCCATCAGCACATTCTTCTGACCTGTCGCATTACTATTACCTGTACCACTGTAAGCCACGTACACACAAGCACTCAAGCTCATCCACACCGGTGCAGCCTGGCCTCCTTAGCCTTGAGCATCTCAAGCCCCAGAAGCAAGCGTGCCCCGGTGGCGTGCTACACATCATCAGAGTCATACCACAGTTGAGTACATTGCCATCATACCACAAACATATGCACTACGAAAAATGCCCGTTGCATCACCATGCGCGGCTGGGCTTGTTGTAGCCCCGCCCGCCGCCAAAGCGCCGGCCGCCGCCGCCGCCCCAGCGGCCCCCGCCCTTGCCACCGCGCTTGTATCCGCCCGCGGCGCCGCCGCCTGCCCGCCCCGCCGCCGGGCGCAGCAGGTTGTTGAACTGGCCTGCGGAGCCGGTGCCGCGCTGCCGCTTGGCAGCTGGGGCTCCCTCCTCATCCTCGTAGCTGGCCCTGCAGGGCAGAAGTTGGGCAGGCACCAATGACCAACCAGTTGATGGCTGATGCAGAGCCAGGTTCCTCATTCCTGACAGAACGGTCCTGCCACCACTTTCTCAGCTGGGGCTCCGCAGCTCCCCAAAGCGCCCTCCTCACTCTGCGTCTGCCAAGGTGACCTGGCCCGCTCCGCGCTGCGCCCCTGCCGGTGCGGGTGGCTTGCTTGCGCTGCGCGGCACCGAAAAGTCGCGCTTGCGGCTGCCCAGAAAGGCGACCATCTGGCCGCCCTCTGGCCCCGCAGTGCCGCTGCGGCCCGGCACCAGCAGCTGCTGCACCTGCTGCAGGGCTGCGCCACGCCCGGGCTGCGCACTGTACACTGCCGGAGCCGCCTGCTGCTGCTGCTGCTGCTGAACTGCCGCGTTGTCGCTCTCATCATCCGACATGCTGGGCTGCATGGACACACCAAACTCATCCACACCAGCCTGCTGCGGCTGGTAGTGGCCTGACCCACCCTGCTGGCCGACCGGCCACCTGCCAGCATAGCCGGCCTGCGCATGTGCCTGGGCAGCTGCGCCATAGGCTGCGCCACTTGCCGGCAGGCCGGCGGTGGGCCGCCCGCCGTGCAAGGGCGGTAAGGCATGCCCTCCCAGCCTGCCGCTGCCGTACTGCCCAGCCTGCGCATGCGCCTGCTGCCACTGCTGCGCTGCTGGGTAGCTGCCAGCCTGACCATGTTCCACGCCTGCTCCGTCCTCAACGCCAGGCAGCTCTGGGAAAGCAGCGGCTTCGGCCTGCTGCTGCAGCAGCATCTGCTGCCGCTGCTGCTCCTGCTGGCAGTACAGCAGCATCTGCTGCTGCTGCTGCTGCTGCTGCTGGGCCTCGTAAATCTGCTGGTGGTGGCTGAGTGCACTTTGGGCGTGCGCACCAAGACCGTACGGCTGCTGCTGCTGCTGCTGCTGGGCAGGCACCTGAGCAGCGGGCGGCGGCAGGGCGGCACCCCGCAGCCGAGACTGCATCAGCTGCATGCCGCGCTGGTACACCTGCAGGGAGCGGAGTGTCCAAATTGGCGGCTGATCGGCTTCATTGCAAGTAGCTAATAAGCTCACGCTCAGTGCCTGGCTGCAGGACGTTCCTGACAGGGCAAAGTATGCGAAAATTGTCAACTTGCACCACAACACCCTTTTGCCTTACCGCTTCATTCATTTGCACGTGCGGCTCAAAGCGGCTGTCCCACTGTCGCGTGGCCTGCCCCTCCAGCTGAGCTGCTAAGTATGCCCCTTGGGGCGCCTGCTGCGGTGCTGCTGCAGGGGCATAGCCTGCATAGCCTCCCTGCAGCACCACCTGCTGCTGAGCTGTAAGCTCGTGTCCCGCAGCCGGCGGCACGTCGTAGTGAGGCGCGCTTCCCCAGCCTGGCGCAGCTACAGAGGCCGCTGCCACAGCAGCAGCTGCCTGCTGCTGCTGCTGCCACGCTTGCTGCTGTTGTGGCTGCTCCCACGCCTGCTGCTCCCAGGCAGCTGGCACACAGCTGTCTGCCTGCTCCACCGGCGGCTGGTTGTGCAGGCGTGGCGGAGTGCCGTAGGCCTGCTGGTGCTGCTGTGCTGGGTGCATGGCTGCAGGAAGGACGGGGCAGGGAGACGGGCAGTGAATAATCAGAGTGCAGGTCAGCTTGCATGCCGTGCAGGAGACCTGGTACAGGTGCTTACAATGTGATGTGCTGGGAAGCCGCCTCAGCAGCAGGGCCCACCTGAGGCGGTCGGGATGCCCAGCGCTGGCTGGCCGTAGGCGGCACACTTGTAGAACAGGTCCAGGCAGTGGCGGGGGATGAGCGCCAGCGCCTTGGGCAGCTGCGGTGAGCAGGAGAGAAGGGTTGCCAAATATGCACCGCCAGATTGAAAGCGCATGTGCCACATACAACAGCAGCGGTGAGAGCAGCGCAACAAGACAGCCCAGGACTCCACCCTGCAACACGGCCGAGCAGCCAGTGGGCCCAGGTGCCACCTGCAGCGGGTTGAGCTCCGAGAGGCGCAGCAGCTGGGCCAGCGGCACGCCCAGCGACAGCAGCAGCGAGGCGCTGTGCGGGTTGAGGGAGTAGAACCTGGGAGGGGTGCGTGTGGCAGATGCCGGTCAGGGGCTGGGAGGGTCTGAACGGAGAGTTAAGCCAAGGCAGGCAGTCTGCAAAGCGTCAAGCAGCTCCCGTTGTTCTGCCCTGCACAAGCAATGCCCCTGCTCTCCAACGGCCTGCCCACACCCACCGGGTGAGGAAGGCCTCTTCTTCGGTGGGTGCCTCCGCCACGGCGTACTGCATCCCCGGCCCGCTGGCGTGCCACTTGGCCAGCCAGGCGCGAGCCACGCTATCAACCACCGCCGCCGTGCTAGCCGCCGAGGTGGTTGCGTGGCACTGCAGGCGCAGGCCGGCACGTCGGCCCAGGGCCAGCAGGCGCTCGGTGCCGCACAGCACCTGCGGCATTCTAGCAGAAAGGGCCCCAGCCCATCAACAAAGGAACACATCTCTCCTACATGCACTGGGCAATTGGTGGGATCCAGCTGCATTCACGGACAGCACTTGCCCAAGTCCCCCTCTCAACACCCAGCCCACCTGTGCCTGGAAGCCGGGGCTGCCCTCGCAGACCAGCACCACGGAGGCAAAGGCAAAGGAGAGGCGGGACAGCACGGGGGCCAGCGCCGACAGGAAGGCGTCAAACTCCTGCAGAAGGGCGGCACCCAAAAAGTCAACTAATTGTATAATAGGAGCAAGTATAATAAGAGCAAAGCAAAGCAGTGTGTCAAGTGGGGAAGCTTCCAGCCCTGAAGCGCCAATACACCGCTTTCCTGCTTGCCGCCTCACCAGCTTTGCGGCGGAGTTGTCGCAGACGACCAGGGCAGCCGAGGGGGACAGGACCAGGTCCACCAGCGACAGCGGCCGCTCCACCACAGCTGCGCCCTGCTGCTCCAGAGCCAGCACAGCCTCGTACAGGGGGCGACAGGACCTGAGTGGGCCAGATGGTGGGGGAGAATCAGGTTTGGAGGGGTGGCAGGGGAGCATGATGTACGGGGTGGCTGTCGCGGAACCCAAGGTTCTTGTGCCAAGCGCGATTAATCCAAGCACACATGCTGGCAGCATGCCCTGGATTGCTGCCCACCTGATGGGTCGGCAGGGGTCGCTGGAAATGATGAGTGGCCAGTCCTTGGAAGCAACAGCCGCACCTGGCTGGACCGCTGCTGGTGCCGCCGTCCGCGCTGCGTGCTGCACCCTGGCCACCCCCGGCGGCCCGGCCTGCATTGCTGGGCCTGCTGGGCCTCTCTGCTGGGCCCGCTGTGGTGCTGCCGCCACTGGTGCTGCTGCCGCCTGCTGCGGGCCTGCTGCGCCGCTGGCAAGGCTGGGCAGGGGGACCTCCAGGAAGTGCAGCGGGCAGGCCAACTGGCTCAGGTGCGGCTTCAGCTCCATCTGGGAAGCAGGCTCAGAGGCGTACACTGCCACCTGCTGGAAAGCAGCCAGCGAAAGCTGCCCGCTGGCCACCAGTCCCGCTGGCACCAGCACGCAGCTGGCCGAGGCGCAGGCCTGCTGCACAGCCGCAGCCAGCTGCTCGCCCACAGCAGCGCTGCCGCCGCGCTTGGCAGCTGCGGTCAGGGCTCCGCCCCGGTCCAGCTGGCTCACTGTCTGCCCGGCGGCCAGCACTGCCTTGTAGAGGGTGAAGAAGGATTTGGGGTGGCCAATGACGCAGCACTTGGCTCCCTGCAGAAAAGGTACAGACGGTTAAGGCGAGATTAGGGCCAACAAATGGATAAAGAGTGGACAACAATCTGCCACAAGCCACCCCTTTCTTCACTCAAAGCCAAGCAGCCTCACCGGTGCCAGTGCCGCAATGCCGGCCAGCAGGCGCTGCAGGGCCGCCAGCTTGGGGGAGTCCTCCAGCTGCCCAGCCTCCACCTGAGCATGGATGGATGGGAGGCTGCATGCTCATGGATTGCTCAGGCGCATAATGGCAGCATGCCACGCCTATGCTGCGCCCCAACCGCGAGCGTGCTGTTGCAGCAAGCAGCCTTCCTCTCAGAATGGCACTGCCTGGCAACGTCTCCCGGCTCCCATGCCACCCGCCTGCCGGTTGGCTGCCCGCAGCTCCTGCGCAGCGGTGACCGCGCTCAGCAGGCCCGGAAGCTTCGCCTGGCTCTGGGCCAGGTACAGGTGGGCGCACCGCACGCCGTGGTGCACCAGCTGGTGGGAGAGAGGGGAAGGTATTCAACAGGGCAGGCGGTCGGGTAGAGGTGAGCAGCGGGCTGCGAGTTACAAATGCACACAGGCCTGTGAAGCTGCCTCACTTGAATTAACACAGCTTGTGGTCGAAACCCATGTGCACAGAGTCAGTATGCATCCCTCACCATGGCAGCAGTCTGGCGGATGATGATCATGATGGCATAAAGCTTGAGCAGGTCACGACTGCCCGGCTGGCCTGCAGGAGAAGGAAGTGTGGCGGGACCGCAGCAGCAGTACTAGCAGTCAAAAGGCGGCATGGACAGGGTTGCACTGGTGCATTTTTGCAGCCTGTCGACAGGCTGGCCTTCGCCTTGCGCACCTGCTGTAGCCCGCAGCGCGCGCTGCAGCGCATCCACCGACAAAAAGTCGGAGCGTGCCACCTCAGCAGGCACCCTCAGAGCCGGAGCTGCAACCACCAGTCGCTGCTCATCCTCCCGCAGCAGGCGCAGCAGCTGAGCGTGCACAGCAGGCAGCTCCACGCTGTGCACCGCTGTGGATGCTTGCCCCAAGTGGGCGGCCACTGCTTCCTCAGCTGATGCCTCCCCACTGGAACTGCTGGAGGACGGGCCAGTGGCAGGCATGCCGGCTGCACCCCCGCGCTGCAGCTGCAGGAAATACTGCATGTCAGCTGCACCCCCACGCTTGGCACGCTTGGGGGGTGGCGGGCCGGACGCACCCTTGGGCTGGCCTGCAGCTGCACCCGCCGTCTGCTGCTCTTGCTGCTGCTGGCCGGCGGGCTGGTGAGACGCGGCGAGCGCAGTGCCACCGACTGCCTGCACTCGGGCAGCCGCAGCTGGCTGTAGTGCACCCCAGGTTGGAGTCTGCTGAGACGGAGGCGTGAAGGGCGCCAGCATCTGGCGGATCAGCTGCACTTGCCACTGCTGCTCCTGCTGCCGCACCTCGGCTGGTGGCAGCAGGTGCGCGGGGCGGGGCAGGAGCTGCTGCCGCAGGCTGCGCACAGCTGCCGTCAGCTCCGGCGGCCGCAGTGCAGCTTGCTTGCTGGACAGAGACCTGTGTCCCGGGGGGGGGGGGGGGGGGGGGGGGGGGGGACTGAGGCCTGAGGTGCATATTCCACAAGAATGTGTCAAGGACATGTGCCGTTCACCCACGTGTCGTCCGCCGCATCACCTTGACTCCCTCGCTCGCAATCCCGCCTGGCCACCCACCAGTTGAGGTGCAGCGCCAGGTGGGCGGTGTTGGCGGGCTTGCATCCGCACTCCGACTGAATGAGCGGCAGCAGCGCAGGGGCTGCGGAGCAGGGGAGGTGGGTGCCGGGCAGGTCAGCATGGTAGTGGTGGTCTTCATGGACAGTACTGCATGGACAGTACTGCATGGACATTTCTGCATGGAGAGCAGGACAACGCAACCGAGAACTGGGAGCTCCACTGCAATTATGCTTCGATTCATGATGCAAGAAAGAGCTGATGTGCCAGCAGCCCAGCACCCACCTGGCGAGTCGGCCTCTCCTGGCTCCTCCACTTGCACTGGCGGCAGCATCAGGCCGCCGCTGTCATCTAGTATCAGGTCCTGAGCCATTAGCGTGGCCAGGCTGACCGGCTGGCAGCCTTCCGGCACAAAGCACCAGGCCGCATCGCCGGCGGGTGCTGCAGGAACGGGCACAGGCTGGAACAGGTGGCCGAACGCCGAGGTGGGTGCTCCCGCCACCAGGGTGCTGCCACGCACGGCACCGGCGGCCGGCAGCACCAGTGGCTCAAGAAGGAACAGCTGCTGGGTGCTGCCTGGTTTGGTGGCTGCTGGATCTGCTGCAGCTGCGCTTGCGTGGGGTGGCGGCAGCAGGAAGGAGGGCAGGGCAGCAGCTTGGGGCTGCTCCTCCAGCCGCACTGGTGCGGGTGCTGCTGCAAAACGGCTGAGCAGTGCGGTCGCATGGACCACGCTGCCGCTGGTGCTCTCCTCTGCCAGCTGCTCAAGCGGGGTATCCATGCTTCGCAGGCCCACAAAGCCGCCAGCCACTGCTTCTGCCGCCTCTGTGACCAATGAACTGTCATCATCAGCCGCCAGCCGTTCGAGCTCCCGCCGCAGGCTGCTGGGTGCTGCTGCCTCTGCGCCAACCCGGCCGCCTTGCGGCAGGGGCACATCCAGCTGCGGCAGCTCAGCGGCGGCCAGATGTCCTTGTTGTCCTTGATGCAGCAGGCGGCTGAGCAGGCTGAAAGGCTTTGCACAGCTGGCAGTTGGGGAGGGCAGCGGCACTGGATGCGGCTGGAACCGGAAGCTCTGCTTGGGACATATGACAGAGGACAGGCAGAGTGAGGACTGTCATGCAGGGCTGCACTACTGCTGCCGATGTGCAGCACCCACAACGCACCTCTCTGTCCACTTGCGGCAGCTCCGGTACCGCCTCCTGCCGCACGCCGCACTCGTGCGCGATGACCGCAGCCAGGTCACCCTGCACCCACAAAGCGGGGCCATGGCGGTTTGATGTAGTCGATTGTGCGGCGCCTGATGGCGCACGCATGGCCAGTTGTGAGCAGCCTCAATTGGACTCCCCACCCACACCTGGCCTGCTGCATCAGTTGATGTAGCCGTTGGGATGCGCAGGCACGGCTCGTCGGCCAGGGCAGTGGAGCGCCGCTGCCATTCATCGATGCATGGCGTGCGCAGGCGCGGCAGCAGGAAGGGCGGCAGCGCTGGCTCGGGCGCAGCTGGCGGCAGCTGCACCGCCTGCGGCTCGCGGCACAGCTGGTCCGCAGGCCCCCGCAGGCCAGCAAGAGGCAGGAGCGTCGCCTGCTGCTCCCACTCGCTGCCGGCGTCTGAAGGCGGGAGCGGCAGAGCGGCCACCCAGCCCGCCTGGCCGCGCGGCTGCAGCGGCGGCGTGGGCGGCGGCAGGCTGAAGGCGGGCAGCTTGGGCCGTGCCAGCTGCTCTGCCTGGGCTGCGTCCCAGTAGGCCCGCGCTGGGCGGGCCGGGGCGGGCTGCAGGGCGCAGCTGCGGGGCTGTGCCCGCGCCTGGGCGATCCATACCATGGTGGTAGCAGAAGGGAGTGGTGGGAGGGTGGGGAAAAAGGCATGGAGGAGGGGCCGACCGCCAGTCGGCCAAATGCAGACGGCCCCTACAGCCGTTGAATTCGACGAGCAATGCAGTAAGAAGAGGTAACGTTCAACAGCCGAGGTAAAGGAGCCTGCCCCAGGAGGGCAGCAGTCCAAGGCCGCCGCCGCCGCCAGGCGCCTGCCTGCTGCAGGCTGCTGGGGCAAGGGACGTTCGTGGCTGTCTGCAAAAGCTGTTGACCCACAGCCATGGAACACCACTTAGCAGCCCCTGCCACTGCTGGCAGCCGCCCGTGCAGCGGCCGCGCTTGCCGTCAAGACATGCTTGACGATTGGAGGGTCAGTGCCTGCTCAGCTTCCGCCCTGTTGATCCACACCCAGCGAAGATGTCACAATAGCATACTGCAGCGTCAGCTTGACAATATCAGCAGCAATCAGCGCGCCGCCGCTGCAAGCACCCACTATTCCCGCTCTTCCGGCTGGTACAGCGGCCAGAGCGCGAGCGTGCCGTCCCGCGCCGCGGTGGCCAGCAGCATGCTGCGCGGCGCAAAGCGCAGGCCCGTCACCGGGGAGGTGTGGTACTGCGGGGAGCAAAGGGACGGTTGCAAACGCCAGCAGGTGGTTAAAGTCAAGGAGGAGCTGGTATCAACAGTGCGCTGTAACGGACACTAGATCGCTGGCGCCCAACAGCCCACCCACACTAGGCATGCCCCCACCTTCAAGATCGCCAGCGCCCGCCCGATGCGGTACTTGTAAACTCGCACGCGGCCGTCCCAGCCCGCAGTCACCAGCAGCTTGCCATCGGGCCGCACCACGGCATCGCCAATGCCCTGCTTGCGCAGCTCGATTTCGTGCCGGACGCTGATCCTGGCTGGGTGGGCCGAATGGTCCAGCTTGAAGGCCACAATCGCGTCCTCGGCTGAGCCGCAGGCGCCGCCGGTGGGGTTGCAGGGGCAGGGGTGCAGGGCCAGAGCCATGATTGGCTCCTTGCACAGCTGGCGCTGGGCCAGCGGGGCGCCAGGGGCGGCTGCATCCCACAGCACCAGGCTGCCGTCCTCATAGCCGGCTGCCAAGCAGACGCGTGGCGGCTGCCCTGCTTTGACTGCTGTATCTGCTGCCGTGAGCTTGTTGCTACTGCTGCTGCCGTTCCGGCTGTCGCTGCTGCCATTTCTGCTGCCACTGCCGCCGATGCCGCCGCAACCTGCTGGCCCGCTGCTGCCTGCTGCCGCTGCCGCTCCGCCTTCACCTGCTCCCGAGCTCGCTCGTGCTGCTGCCGGCGGCAGGCAGTAGAGCTGCACAGCCATGAGCATGCCTAGCTTCCTGCCAGCCGCCTCTTCTCGGAAGGCCGCCAGGCTGGCACCGCAGGCGCAGCACACGATCTGGGCTGTCCGCTCGTCTCCGCCAGGCAGGGCCAGCAGGGCCGGCGGCTGCTCTGCACTGGCGCGGGGGCAGGGGTGCAGCCCCCAAATGGCTTCCGCAGCTGACCAGCTGCCTGCTGCCGGGCTGACTGCAGTGCCATCTTGCAGTGCGGGCTGGCTATTGGCATCAGCCTCGCCTGTGGGTTCTGCCGATGCTGATGCCACGGCCAGGGTGGTTGCGCCCGCCGGTGCACCGCCGCTAGCTGCAGGCTCTGCATCGTCGGCCAGCACTGCCGCAACAAACTCGTCCGCCTGCTGCTGCGCCTGTTCACTCTGCTGCTGCCCGCCGCTGCTGCCGCCCGCCTGCGGCTCGCCGTGTTCGCTGCTGGGCGGCTGCTCGGGCGCCAGCACTGAGAAGCGGCAGAAGCTGTAGCAGTCGCTAATGAAGCTGCGCACCGGCTCCCTGCAACAGCACAGGAGTGGCACGGAATTCACACTGTGCATTAACCTTGAGCGGGCATATGCACACTTGCAGATGGCATGAGGAGACGCAACCCCGGCAGCAAGCAGGCTGGCTGGCTGGCATCTTGCCGTGCTTCATTTCATACGCTTCCAACTCACTCTGGCAGCTCCAGCTGGTCGCCGCAGGCCCACAGGTGCGTGGTGCCGTCCCTGCCCTGGGTGCCCAGCAGCTGGCGGCCCGCGGAGC
>VFQQ010001008.1_pt1 | contig 44313 bp, 87 predicted proteins | sample 3512341 | NCBI WGS metagenome assembly VFQQ01 (sample SAMN10412373, study PRJNA504923) | tailings metagenome | isolation source: Relicate 2 Philex TSF1 revegetated site | place: Philippines: Tuba, Benguet | collected 2017-08-29 | reverse complement strand
CATGCATGAGTTTTGAACGCCAGGGCATGCCGGATCGGTTGCTGACACCCAAGCTGCCCGCCTGCCGCACTGCTGAACGCAGACTCTGATGGCTCACCGCTTGCCGTCCAGCTGGTGCTCCTCCTCCTTGGCCATGTTGTGCGCCACATCGTACACCATGTGCATGCCCAGGTCGCGTGCTGCATGTGAAGACACAACTTAGGAAACCTTGGATGACTCAGTGCACCAGCAGTTGACGGCGGCAAGCCCTGCCATCCGCCCGGCCCCCTGGCCAACAAACACGGCAAGCCCAGGCCCCGCTCAGCCGCCGTGCACACGACGGCAGTTGGCGCAGTTCTCTCATGCCTCACCGCTCTTGCCAAACACCTCAGTAAATGCCTTGCGCACGCAGCTCATCACCACACTCCTGCGGGGGGCGCAGCAGGCAGGTGGGGCGAGGGAGCATGGGCAGGTTGGAGTGCATCACATGCCACCCGTCCCCAGCCTTTTACCTGTTCGGCATCGTTACCAAGCCGGCCCAAGGTGCCTGGGGCAGCGCAAGCGCCGGCAGCCGCATGACGTGCCTCACACCGGCAGCAACAACGGCATGCGCTGCTCCCAGCTCCCCATTCCACCCACCGGTTGCCAAACGCAAAGTTGGCGGCGGCCTGCATCGCTCCCAGGTAGTCGCGCCCTTCTGGGCTGTCGATGGGCATGCACGCCAGTTGGCGGTCCACAAGTTTGACCTTGGCACGAGCCATGGCCCTGCACATCCAACAGGGCCAGTAGCAAGCATGCGATCAGGAAATCCAGAAGCCATGCAATGGGTGCACATAGCGTGAGCTGTGCAGCCATTTGTTGCAGCATGTGGCTGCTTGGAACAAACAGCTGGCTGCCCCCCACATGAGGCAACCGCTGCCAGCAAAGCACTCTGCTCATCACCAGCTGCCCACCACTTGCCTGTCGCAGGCAGAGAGGGCATCAGTGCACACTTGGTGGCCCAGGCCGCGGCTGCCGGTGTGAATCATGACGCACACCTGCATGGGGCACTGTTCCGTGCAGGCTGAGCAGCGCTTGCAAGGCGGCAGGTGCCCACTGCTGCGACCTCGTGCAACAACTTGATGAGGAGAGGCTTGGGCAGAGGCTGATCAGCAGGCATCCGCCCTGCCCACTGCTTCATGCAAACTGCCCCTGGCTGCATACAGGTGCCTAAATGGTCTGCCTACCTGGCCCTTGTCAGTGATGCCCATGGTTGCAGCGGCTGCTTCATCGTAAATCTCATCCACCACCTGGTGTATGCAAGCCAAGTTGCAAATGTTCACGCAGCATGCGGCATGCCTAGTTGTTCAGTGCCATGCCATGCCATGCCATGCCATGCCGCGCCATGCCATGCAATGGTGTTTCAGCTCATACCGCGCCATGCCGTGCCATGCCATACCACCTCATGCAGCGCCACGCCACACAGCGCCCACCTGGATCTCTGTGTAGTGGTTTCCACTGCCCAGCGAGCCGAGCTGCACCACGCCGCGCTTCTTCGCTCGGTCGCTGACTTTGGAGGGGTCTGCGCCCTCTGCGGATCATCATCAAAGAATGAGGCGAGGCGGCCGGCATGGAATGTGAGGTGTGCAGCATGGATCCTTGCGCCCATACGAGGCGGGCTTGGCATGCATGCATGAGCAAACGAGAAGTGTGCTCACCGAAGCAGCCCTGCTCCTCGCACACCTGCAGGGTTGGAAGGAAGGCGAGGGGCAACAACGACATGCCATGAGCAGCAAAACCAGCTGGCAACAGCCAGCAGCCAGCGGCAGCGGCAGCAGCAGCCAGCCGTAGCGGCAGCAGCCAGCCGCAGCGGCAGCAGCCAGCCGCAGCGGCAGCAGGAGCCCAAAAATGGACATGAGACAGGGCCTCATGCCAGCAAGACCAGCGGCAGCCAGCAGTCAAATAGCAGCCAGCCGCGCCTGCCGGTCCTCCGGCCAGCTGATGCCTCGCCTCTCCGTCCACTTCATGCCGTCCTTGAGCACGCGCTCCAGGTCATCGCGGCTCAGCCTGTGCAGCAGGGATACCAGAAGCTTCAAGAGAGACGGCGTGCCTTGCGTGAGGACAGCAGGAGGCTCCCATGCAATGCCAGCGCAGGCCCAGCCTCACGGGCTGCCCAGAAGCAGCCGCTCACTTGACGGCACCCGCCTCGCCCACCCCCACAGGGATGAGGTCGAACAGTCGGTCGGCCAGGCGCTCCCGCATCTTGGCATCTATATCCGACTCGTGCAAGTTGGTGCGCAGCACGCGCACGCCACCTGTTTGCAGAATGGCAGGGGCATGCGGTCGGTCAACCCATGGCAAACTGACTCGTGCAGGTTGGTGCGCAGCACACGCACACCACCTGCATGTGTGCCGGTTGGGAGAGGCATGAGGCGCTTGCATGGCTGAACTGTCATGTGAGATGCACGGGCTGACGAGCCACTTAGCAGTGCGAGGCAAGGCATGCCGACTGTGGTGTGTGGCATGGCATGGCATGGAGTCATACGGCTTGCATGGCATGGACATGTGACATGCCATGCCTGGCAAGGCTGGGCCTGCACCTAAAAACTGCATTGAGCACGCTGCCCCAGCTGCATACAGCTGCCACCTTGAAGCACATTGCGCCGAGGTCGGTAGCCGCCGCGGGTGCACCATGCATGGGCCATGCACACCATCTGCCTTGCAGCCCAGCTCGCTCACAGTTGATATCGAAGCCCACGCCTCCGGGCGACACCACGCCATCAGCATCCATGTCGAATGCCGCCACGTTGCCGATGGCAAAGCCGTACCCGCTGTGGATGTCGGGCATGCCGATCGAGGCGCCAACAATTCCTGCGGGGCAGTGCAGGCATGAGCGCAAGAGATCGAGGCAACATGTGTGGGCAAGTCATTTCCACATAATCAACTCGAGCTCAACAAGCCGGCCCAACTTGCAATATCTGCACAGCAGGCATAGGAATTGTTGATGCATGGCCGCCAGTGCAGTGCTTACCCGGCAGCGTGGCCACGTTGCACAGCTGCTGCACGGCCGCCGTGAAGCCGCCGCTGGCTGTCTCCAGCTCTCCCACCACTGCACCTCACATGGGTGAACCGGGCGACGCACAGTAGCATCCAGCAACGCACAGGCTTGAGCAAACCTTGCACGCACACCTTTGCAGGTGAAGAGTGCGTGGTGGGAAACATTAGCGGTCCAAGCACCCCAACTCTGACCCCCAGGCGCATGTGCTGCCGCTCACCTAGGCTGAGCAGCTTGGGGTTTGCTGGATGGCAGGGAGGAGAGAGGCATGCCGTGTCGTTGGTGCATGGAGCATGCCATGGGCAATAGCAGACTGGCAGCTCATCGCACCTACAGAGGGCTTACCATAGAACTTGGCAGGCACCCGCATGCCCTTCACATGGCCTGCAATCAATGTATGGCCGGCAGCTTGGCTATCAGCGCATGGCACAGCAGTTGCAACCCCCACTGAGTGTGCATTCAGGCTCAGCACAGAGCATCCCAGGCCCATCCAACCCTCGGCTTACTCTGTGCAATGCCGTAGCTCATGCTGTCGATCCGCTTGATGAAGCCTGCCTGCTGCAGCAGCGCATCAACGCTGGACGGGTGCCCGGCTGCTCCTGCCGCCGCCGCAGGCCCGCCCTCTGCTGCGCCCGCAGGCGTCCCCGCCTCCGCCTGCTGCTCAGGCAGCACCTGCTTGCCCTTGCCTTTGGCCTTGCTGCTGCGCTCTGCTGCGGCGCTGGGCGTCTCAGGGTGTTCAGCCGCAACCGAGCCTGGGGTGGGGTAGGTTGAATGGCAGGCAGTTGGCACCGTGAGCATTGCAAGTCGCATGGAGGGAAGGCATTAGGCAAACACCATGCCAGCTACTGGTTTGCATGGGTCCCACTGCGCAACCCTGCTGTGGTCAGCACAGCCTACCTGTCGCGGGGTGCTGCGGCGTGAGCGCCCCTCCCATGCCCGGCCGGTCTGGCTCCTCCCCAACAGCCTTGATGGGCTGGCCTGCGGGGGCATGAGGGGCGGCGGGGACGGCATGGAGCATGCGCGCAGTTACCCTTTAGACATGCTGCGGTGTGATAATATCCCAGCTTCCTGACGACCAGCATGGGGGACCCCAGCCCATGCCATCAGTGAAGAGCGCACCGGCGTCTGTCCCTAGATCCAGCTTGGCCAGCCTGGCCGCCACTTGCTTGCTGGCCGAGTCATCCAGGGCCGCCTGCTCCAACTCCACCCCCTCGGGAGGAACTGGCGAGGTGCGGTCGCTCATGGCTACGCACTGCGATGGCAGCAGAACTGGAGGAGCGGTGCGACGGAACAGCATGGCGACCGTGTGGCGGCGGCGGCAGCGGCAGCGGCAGCGGCGCGGCACCTGCGGCAGATGCACCGGCGCCCCAGCGCATCCATACCTCGCAGCGATCGGCTTGTGCCGCTGTCCTGTTGCTGATCAGGCCTACTCCGGTCCAAGGCGCGGCTGCTTTGGGTGGGCTCAGTGCCGGGCGCACTTGCTCCAGCGCTTAGTGAGTCCGTCGGCCCGCTGGAGACACACATACAACACCAGCAGAGGAAGTACGCGGTCTGATGGCCGGCCGACACCCAAGTGCATTGGCGGCGGCGGCGCAGCGGCAGCGTGCTCCGCACTTGAGGTGCGTTTTCACTTGGGGTGCGTTTACAATGTCAGCAGCGTTTGATCCAACCGCCCCACAGCCAGCTTCGCCGTCAACCGCCCCACGCACCAGATAGGGGGCACGGAATGAGGTCATCTTCTCTCGCGGGATGCCGCAGTTGCTGACCAGCCAGTCAATCTGCTTGTTGATCTCGTCCTGCAGGCGGTGTGGCCAAGCAGTAGGGGTTAGCAGACATTCAAGTCAGACTGGCTGTGCGCTACATGAAAAACAGCAGGAGAGCACAGCACAACCCTAAAATAGCGCCCTCCTGAGCTTTTCGCACCGTGATGTTCACCGACGCGGGCAGCAGGGCGGCGTGAGAGAAGGTGTGGGTGGCGAGCTCGTGGTTGTCAGCCAGCAGGCGCTGCGCGGTACCACAGTTAGTGCCGGAGCCGCCGGATACGAACCAGGTGAAGGGCACATTGCACCTGTAGGGGCGGTGCGGCAAGATGAGGGTGCTTTCGGTGGGTGACCGCTGGTGGGTGCTGGGTGCTCCAAACACCGAAACCCGCACATCGCCATTGCGCACCCGCCGGGGTTCTTGAACTGGTTGACAACGCCCCGGACTGCGGCGTTGGCCGCCACAGATATGGCATCGTCGTGGGACAGCAGCACAAACTGAGGGGTCTGCGGGGAGGAGCGGCGGCAGCGGCGTTTAGACAGGGCATTGAGCTCTACTGGGTGCTTGATTGCGCCAGTCTTATTCGCAGTGGCAGAGGTGCGTGAGGCAGACGCAGGGTTGAACGCTTCAGCTGTGTGCCTACTTGCCTGTGCCCTGCCTGGCTCTTCCCCGCACACCTGATGCCCCGGGCTCCTTCCCCGCATGCGCAGGAGGTGGAGGTGGCAGATCTCATGTCCCTCAACCCCTCGCTCAACAGCTCCAACGGCGCCATCAACCTCGGTGAGTGGATTGGAGTGGCCTACTTGTGCGGTTAGCGTCGCCTGCTCAGCCGCAGGGCCACACTCGTGTGAGGTCGCATCCCTGCCTCCCTGCGCTGCACCTCCTATGCAGGGCAGCGCCTGCGACTCCCGCCGTGGCTCGAGTCCTGCTCCGACTCGCCGCGAGTTGCGGGCCAGGAGCCCTGTCGCAATCACACCGTGTCGGTGCGTTGCATGGGTGTCGAAGTGGTGCAGATGCTGTCATCCTACTGCAGGCTGCCACCACCCACATTATCTCCCCCTTGACTGACTGGTCTGCCGCCATTTCCATCTCCCGCAGGCGGGGGAGGGCCTGTACAGCATCGCCCTGAGCTACACCCTGACCGTGGACGACCTGCTGTCGGTTAACACCGGCCTCACCACCACCTCCACGCTGCGCATCGGCCAGGGCCACCTGCTGCTCTGGGAATGCAGGGCTGATGGGCGAGGGCCACAGGTGAGTGACCTAGGTGCACCCAGTGCTCGGCGCTGTCCAGCATGGAACCCAACTCACACCACATTGAAGCGCTCGCCGGTGCATGATGCAGCCAAAACAGCATCGAGTGGTGGGCGGCGGCGGTGGCGGCGGCGGTGCGCTGGAAGGGGCTGGTGGGCTGGGCTAAACCAGGTGCAGCCCTGCAATCTATGGAAAGGATCAGCGACCAATTGACGCACAAATCAACAACAGTTGCTGTGCTGGGGTTTTCCCAGGGGAGAGGCCTCGGGTTGCCTCGTAGGCTGGTGAGCTCGCCCTCTGAGGGGGCTAGGGCGACTTGCAACCTGACTTTGTTGTGCACTGGGCAGCCAGCAAGCAACCCCTGAAGCAGCTCCGAGAGTCTCTCTCTGCACCAGGTGAGGGTGCAGCTGCTCCGTGCTTCGGCAGCCGAGCTGAGGGCCTGGCAGCTCTTGCAAGGCGCTGCTCTTGCCTGCTGGCTAGGACCGAGCCCCTCTTCCAAACCCGCTGCTGCTGCCGCCGCCGTCGCCTCGCCGCGCGCCGCAGCCGCCTGCAGTGCAACGTTCGGGCAGGGCTTGCCATCACTTGAGCCGCTCGGCCCATTCTGGCCCCTGTAGCAGAGGCTCTCCATGGCGACCAGGCCAGCAGCAGCGAAGCCGGCTGGCCCGGCAGGCCCTACGCTGCCGCAGATCAACCAAGCCATTCGAGCGGGGGATCATGAGACGCTGGCGAAGCTGCTCTCGCTGGGGCCACGGCCAGAGGTGCGCCCAAAGGCAGTTGCGTATCCAAACACGCCAGTGAAAATGGCTGCGTGCCTGCTTGGGTTGCCACATGTTGGATGGGGCACAGCATGCGCCGCCGTTGCCGAGCCCTGGGGGCAATTTCAACGTCGGATGCGGCTGCCCTGTGCCGCCAGCCAGCGCTCACCAACCAGCCTGCTGTGCGGCTGCACCTGTTGCAGGTGCCATTGGACGATGGTAATGATTTTGTGGACTCCATCTGCTTCTCGTATGACGGCTCGCAGGGCAGCGACTTTTATGATGTGAGAGACCTGCAAAGACCCCTTTTACACCCTGCTGCGTGGTGGTGGCATCCAGGACAGCCGGGTGGGCAGGGCGGGGCAGGGCGGTGCGGGTGCATTGGTGTGCACGGCACGGTTGTGCAGCACCACTTGCCGTTGCATTGAAGCAGCAGCTGAGCAGGCAGTTGGACAAGACAATCAGCCGGCACCCTGGCCGCTACGATGCTGCCCAATTTGCATGCAAGCACGATGCAATGCCGCACAGGTACCAACCCAGCCTGAGCCCCTCTGAACTGCCACTCTGCAGGTGGCCATGTGCGAGGCGCTGCTCGCCGCGGGCTTCCGCCCAACTGTGTATCCTGAGGTTCAGTTTGAGGCGCGGTCACCTGACTTTGACCGAGACTTCATGGACAGGCAAGAGCCCATGTTGGCAAGCAATTCCTGCCGCTCGTTCGCTGCGCTCTGGATGCCAATGGCAAGCACATGAGGCAGCGCGCAAGGCCCCTCCTAGCCCCGTGCTCCTGCTGCTTGCCTGCTCATGCGCTGTGTGCTTGCTGCCTCATGCTCTGCAGGCTACACCTTCACAACCTGGACATTGTGTTTGGCTGGGACCGCCCTGATGTGGTGAAAGAAGTGGCCGACTTTGAGCGTGGCGTGCCCCAGCCTGTGGCTGTCCCGCAACTGGATGGGCCCGACCGGTGCGTTGTTGCGATCCAAGCCTTGCGCTTGCGCCAGCTTCTCGGCAGCCTGCTCTTCTGTGCCTGGGGGCAGCTGCTCAAGGCAGCTCAAAGCTGCCGCCATCCCTGCGTGTGGGCTTCCCTCAATTCCTGACCCATGCACCAAGTGACACCTGCCCACTGGTGTCTGGCAGCCTGCTGGCCATGCTCATCAAAGGCGAGCCCTGGAGCCCCGCCGACCACCAGCACTACCCGCCCGCCTTCTGTGCTGCCGTGCGCACGCTGCTGCTGGCGCACCGGCGCAGCGGCACCGCTGTCGCTCGCCGCTCGACGCGTGCCGCTTCACGAAAGGCTGCTGTGGAGAGCCAGGTGTGCGCAATGCAGGCCCCCCTGTTGACACAGGGTAGCCAAGCGCATGGTGGTTGGCCGCCGCATGCCCGCCCACCTTCCACTGCTCTCCCCTTTGTGCAGGCGCTGCCGTTTCCCGTGCATCCCAGCTGCTTCCCTCACACCCTCGCCTGCTCACGTCTCCCCACCCTGCAGGTCTGCCCGCTGTCCCAGCTGGAGCCCGAGTGCCTGATGGCGGTGGTGCGACACCTGGCGGAGCCGCCGCTGGCGCCCTGGCTGTTCAAGCAGCCCTGGGGCAAGGTGACTGGGCCCGATATGGATGCCATTTATGGAACCAGCGTAGACGACCACTGGCCTCCATTGGAATGGTAGGGCTGATGAGCAACGTTTTTGCAAAGCCGATTGCCGCATCATGAGTCATGAAACGGTGTTGCTGCAACTAGCAAGCTGCTCACCAAGCTCGCCGCATTAAACAGCTCAAACAAGGCATTGCCAGATGAGATGTAACTGGACAGGTGTCCACAAAAAGAAGCAAGCAGAGCACGGAAATCGTAGCATCGGGCTAGCCAAGTGCCGGCCTCTACAGCTGACTTGCTTGTACGTACTTGGGGCTTGGCATCTCTCCGCTCCCGCCCATTGCGCCAGTACTGTAGCGCCTGCACGGTGACAGACCGAAGTGCGGTTGGAGCAGTAAATGAGAAGGGCCTCTGCTCTGGTGGGATACTTACGTTCAGCTGTCTTGTCTGTGGGCTTGCCCTGTTGCCCCAAAACGGCCTTGGCAGCGACGGTGCCGCCGCCCAGTTGGGTGCTGGGTGTCGGGTGTGGTACGGCACTGTGTACCAGCGTTGGCAGAAGCGCCCGGAGCTCAGGGCACCTGCAACTGCATCTGGTGCTTGCTTGCCTCGTGCTGCAACCATCCGGCTGTAAAGTAAGGGTGTGTGATGGAGAGGGGTACAGCAGGATGCCGGCGGCAAAGCTATAGGGAACTGCGCGCTTCAGCTGCTCTGCAACTTGCAGGGCTCACTGATAACAACGCATCGCCGAGTAGCGGCAACAGCATCACCAGCCCGCCGGCTGCTGCCGCCTGGGCTGCTGCCTGCTGCTGTAGGGAATGCAGGGCTGATGGGTGCGGGCCACATGATGACAAATGTTTGGCTCTGTCCAGCATGAGCGACACCACCACAGATGCGCTCGCCGGTAGAAGATGCAGCCAACCAGCGTGAAGTGGGCAGGGAGACGCCAGAGAGCGGCAATGACGGCAGCGGTGCGGCTGGAAGGGGCGGGTGGGCTGGGCAACACTGGGTGAGCCTTGAATGCTCTCTATGGGTCAGTAACAGGGATCAAATGACCACAAAAGCAGCAGCGTGAAGTGCTTTTCAAAGGGTTGCCTCGCCCCAGACTGTGAAATGCCTGTGCCCACTTGGGAAGCAAGAGCGGCCTGACTCTGCTGTGCACTGGGCAGCCAGCAAGCACCCCCTGAGCAGCCCTGCTTTGCACAGGTGAAGGGTGCAGCTGCTCCGTGCTTCAGCAGCCGAGCTCAGGGACCGGCAGCTCTTGCAAGGTGCTGCTCTATTGCTTGCTGGCTAGGACCGAGCCCCTCTTTCACACACCCGCTGCCGCTGCTGCCGCCGCCTCGCCGCCTGCAGCCGCAGCTGCCCTGCAGTGCAACGTTTGGGCAGGGCTTGCCATCACTTACACCGCTCAACCCTTTCCGCCCCCCTGTCGCAGAGGCTCTCCATGGCGACCAAGCCAGCAGCAGCGGAGCCGGCTGGCCCGGCAGGCCCCACGCTGGGGCAGATCAACCAAGCCATTCGAGCGGGTGATCACGAGACGCTGGCAAAGCTGCTCTCGCTGGGGTCTCGGCCAGAGGTGCGCTGCCGCCATTTTCGTGTCCAACCAAGTCAACTCGCCAGTGTAGACAGCTGTTGCCTGCTTGGCTGCTACCTTTGTTGGGGTGGGTCCCAGCAAGCCCTGCCGCTAGCGAGGTCTCGCAAAGTTTCCCGCTTCAAGTCTGCATCGCGCTGCCGCCTGCAGCCGCCAAGCGCAGTGCGCCCGTGGGCTGCTTCCCACCAGTGCTCTGGCTCTATCGCGGTCTGCTCACCAGCCTGCCTGCCTGCTGGGCGACTGCACCTGTTGCAGGTGCCATTGGTGGACGACAGTGGATTTGGGGAAGGCATCTGCTTCTCGTATGATGGCTCAGAGGGAAGCGACTTGTACGGCGCTATGGACCTGCAGGACCCCTTCTATACCCTTCTGCTTGGTGGCGGCATCCAGGACAGCCGGGTGGGCAGAGCGGGGCGGGGTGGGGCGGTTCCAAGAACAAGTCTCGCTTGCTTGCGCAGTGCCCCTCGCGTCACGCTGCTGCTGCTGCATGGGAGCAGCAGCTGCGGCATGGTCAGACAGCCCATGAGCCAGTGTCCCGGCGGCGACGCTGATGTCTAGACGCCGTACAATGCCGCTGGCACACGGGAGCGAGCTTGGGCTCGAGGCCAGCTTAATTTCAACACCGCCAACAAAGCGTGGCCCCTCCATCTGCAGGTGGCTATGTGCGAGGCGCTGCTAGCCGCGGGCTTCCGCCCAACGGTGTACCCTGAGGTTGAGTTTGAGGCGCGGTCCCCTGGCTTTGACCGAGACTTCATTGACAGGCACGAACCGCTCTTGGCATGCACGCGCTGCGATTCGGTCCATATTCGCACTCGTTCCATGCATGCGCAGTGGCATGCGAGACAGCGTGCTATATCCGTCTTGGGGCGCCCGCAAGGCTTGCGCAGCAGAGTCCAGCGGAGGCTGCGTGTCTGCCACTAGCCTCGCCGGACACCTGGGGCCACTCAGTACGCGCCCATTCTCTAGCATAATGCTGCTCATGCTCTGCGTTATTGTTGCCGTATGCTTTGCAGGCTGACCCTCCGCAATCTGGACATCGTATCTGGCTGGGACCGGCCGGACGTGGTGCAAGCAGTGGCAAAGTTTGAGATTGGGGTGCCCCAGCCTGTGGCTGTGCCGCGCCAGGATGGCCCTGACCGGTGCGTTGTTGCCCTCTTGACCCCGATACACAGCTATGGCCAGCTGCGCCTGCACCTCCTTCTGGGCAGCCTGTCCTCCCTCGCCTGAGGGCAACGGCTGTGCTTGCCACCAGCACTAGGCTGCTGCCAGGCTTTCTTTGCCACATCTGATAACCTCCATCCTCGCCCACCTCACCTCCCGGCAGCCTGCTGTCCATGCTCATCAAGGGCGAGCCCTGGAGCCCCACTGACCACCAGCACTACCCGCCCGCCTTCCGTGCCGCCATGCGCACACTGCTGCTGGCGCACCGGCGCAGCGGCGCTGCCGTCACTCGGCGCTCAACCCGCAAGGCTGCCCGCCAGGCTGCTATGGAGAGCCAGGTGGGTGGCGCAGGCAGGTATGCGTGATGTTGATACTGTGCTGTTCGGTGCACTGTCAAACGTGGTTGACAGCCATGTGGCACATGCCACGCATCGGGCAGTGCCCGCCCACCTTCCTTGGCTCCCTTGCTCATTGTGCTACTGCATGCTGCGCACCCCAGCTACTGCCCTTGCACCCTCACCCGCTCGCGCCTCCCCCCCCCCCGGCAGGTCTGCCCGCTGTCACAGCTGGAGCCCGAGTGCCTCATGGCAGTTGTGCGACACCTGGCGGAGCCGCCGCTGGCCCCTTGGCTGTTCAAGCAGCCCTGGATCCAGGTCATCCCGCCCGATGTGGATGCGATCTACCAATCTGAGCCGGAGGACTACACGGGAGATGAATGGGGGTGCTGCTGCTGATGGCGGCGTTGCTGCAAAGCCATGTGCAGGGCAGAGTTGCCGCCTGCAATCGTATGTTGATGCATGGACGAGCTGGGTGCACCTCCTTGTAGCACACATAGATCTGTGTGCCAAATGTAACTGAACATGTCTGCAGTACCGGTGCTAATCAAGAAGATGAAGCGTGGCACCGAAAACGTCCCGCTGTCAGCTAGAAGCTTTCTCTGCACCGTGGTCAGTGATGCAGCTGAAACGCACCTCGGGGCTGGGTGCTCTTGCTGCCCCTGCCGCCTGCGCCGCCCCTGCGGTGGCTGCGGTGCATCAGGGCAAGCAGCAGTTGCAGGGAAGGGTATTCAAGGTATGCTGGCGGGGTGTTTCATGCGGCTGTCGCACTGTGTTATCGAAAGGGCTTGTCCGGCTGCCGAAGATTGCCTCTCTGGCGTTGGCAGCGCCGCCGCCGGCAGTTGGGTGCTGGGCGCCGGGTGCAGTGCGGGCGCCGCGCAGCAGCTGTTGCTGAAGGCATGTCGCGCTAGAGCCATGTCCACACTACAGCGCTGTTGCTGCTCCGTTTGGTTGCTGTGCCGGCCTCGGCGCGGTGAGCCACGACCTGCTGCGCCTGCTCCGCCGCCGCTGCCGCCGCCCGATGAAAGCCCTCTGCCCAGCTGCCTGCCCACTGTATCGCTGTTATCACGTATTTTAGACTTGTTTGCGCGCGCGTCCGTCGGTCCGAGGCCCGACTGGCGAGGAAGTTTGTTCAGGCGTGCCAAACAGCAGCCGCCGGTGGCTCAGCTCGCCCGATCCCGGCCGCTGCCCTGATGAGAGCGCTGCTCTGCGCCCTGCCGCTGCTCCTGGCGGCCGCTGCGGCCTCGGCCGCAGTGCCGGCCTCCTATTACAGCCCGCCGGGCGGACTGGACGCTTCCCAGGTGCGGCTGTGAGGTGAAGGAGGACAGGGAGGGCACGCATTGATGCCGCCGCTGCTCTGAGCTCCCGCTGCCGCCACCCGCCGCCACCCGCCGTCGCCGTCGCTGCCGCCGCTCCTCCCCGCAGACCCCTCAGTTTGTGCTGCTGTCCCACGACGATGCCATATCTGTGGCGGCCAACGCCGCAGTCCGGGGCGTTGTCAACCAGTTCAAGAACCCCGGCGGGTGCGCAATGGCGATGTGCGGGTTTCGGTGTTTGGAGCACCCAGCACCCAGCAGCCACCCACCTCTAGAGAGCACCCCCTCCCTTGCCACACCGCCCCTGCAGGTGCAATGTGCCCTTCACCTGGTTCGTCTCGGGAGGAAGCGGCACTAACTGCGGTACTGCGCAGCGCCTGCTGGCCGACAACCATGAGCTGGCCACCCACACCTTCTCTCATGCCGCCCTGCTGCCCGCGTCGGTGAACATCACGGTGAGGAAAGCTCAGAAGGGGACGACAGCCCAGCGCTCTCCTGCTGTTCTTCATGTAGCGCACAGCGAGTCTGACTTGAGCGTCTGCTGATACGTCGCCGCTTGGCCGGGTTGCCCGCAGGACGAGATCAACAAGCAGATTGATTGGCTGGTCAGCAACTGCGGCATCCCGCGCGAGAAGATGACGTCCTTCCGGGCCCCCTATCTGGTGCGTGGGGCGGTTGACGGCGAAGCTGGCTGTGGGGCAGTTGGATCAAACGCTGCTGACATGGCTGTCCGCCCTCGTGCATGCAGCTGCACAACCCCGTGATGCGCGCCGCACTGGTCGCGCTGGGCATCAAGACGGACAGCTCAATCATCGAGAGCTGGTAAGTTTGTGAGTGGCTGTGCCAATGTGGTGGTGGGCACGCGGCATGTTGATCCACCACTTTGATTCTGTCCCCTCCTGTCCTTGCTCCCTGCAGGCCCTCGGCCACCTCGCCGTCCTACAACTCCCGCCTGTATCCCTACTCCATGTCCAAGGGCATCATTCAGGACTGCCAGGCACGGCTGCTGTCGTGCTGTGCAGAGTGCCTGCATGACATGTGTTCACATGCAACATCTGGCCACACAGCCTGCTTGCCCTGCATCTCAATCCGTCCCATCCTGCTGCCCCACCTGGCCTGCAGTGGATGGCCCCATCCACCTGCTCCTCGTCCGAGAAGTACAACCTGTTTGAGGTTCCGCTCCAGGTGCGCTGAGCCGGAATGTTGGACTGTCTCTCTGGTTGCGGAGGCCACGGCCTCCTGTCCCTTATCGCCCACCCCGCCTGGTCCTCCCCCCTGCAGCAATTCCTCGTGCCGCCTGTCACCAACGGCAAGGCTGTGGCGCTGTCATCCATGGACCCAACCGATACCACCGCCGACGCGCTCGCAGCTCAGATGATGCAGCAGCTCAACTACAGCTACAACGGCAACCGGGCGCCCATGCAAATCGCAGTCCACACCCCATGGTGCGGGGCGCAGGAGGGGAGGGGAGGGGAGGGGAGGGGGGAAGTACGTGTTTGAATTTTGGCGAGTTCCAGCGCCACCCCCAGATCACCCTGCACTGTTGCCCCCCTGATGTGCAGGTTCACCAGCAACGCCAACCACAGCACCGCTCTCATCAGCTTCATCAAGCAGGTGCAGCACTGGGGGCGGTGCTTGGATGGGTTGGTTAGCACAGATGGGCGGCCTGTTTGATGCGACGCCTCGCAGCATCACTCTTTCCTGATGATCCGTTCCACTGCCCTCTACTCCTCACCTGACAGGCGCTGGCCCTGCCGAACGTCTACTTTGTGACGTACGAGCAGCTTCGGCAGTGGATGGCGGCCCCCGTGCCAGCTCCCCAGATGCAAAGCTGGCTCAAGTGCAACCCGGTCAACTTCACTGCGGAAGGTGGGTGGGGCGCAGCAGGCGGTGTAGTGCATGAAAGCATGCTGGAGTGCAGGCCGTGCTGTGCTTGCTGTGCCTAAAGGTGAAACCTTGTCTCCCACCACTGATGCCGCAGAGCGTGCTCCCTGCACCACCTACACGGTCAAGGAGGGCGATTCGCTGTGGTGAGCAAGGTGTTGCTTCAGGGCACTGCATGCATCATGCACTCTTCAGGCCTCATTACTAATGCCTGGCTGAGCTCATCGCCCAAGGTCTCGCCTGTCTTTTCCCGCTCCCTGCAGGTCCATCGCAGCGGCAGAGGTGCGATAATGGTGTGCAGCTCAATGCTTCAGCCAGTGCCTGCTTGCCTGTGCCCTGCCTGGCTCTTCCCCACACACCTGCACCCCCGCTCCTTCACCACATGCGCAGGAGGTGGAGGTGGCAGACCTCATGTCCCTTAACCCCTCGCTCAACAGCTCCAACGGTGCCATCTACCTCGGTGGGTGGCGGAGTGGCCTGCTTGTGCCGATTTGCGCCCCCTGCTCAGCCCAGTAGGGTCACACTCATGTAAGGTCTAGCACTGCCTCCCGACCGCATTCCTTGTTATGCAGGGCAGCGCCTGCGACTGCCTCCCTGGCTTTCGACCTGCTCCGACTCGCTTGCGGGCCAGGAGCCCTGTCGCAATCACACTGTGGCGGTGCGTTGCATGGGTGTCGAAGTGGTGCAGATGCTGTCATCCTACTGCAGGCTGCCACCACCCACATTATCTCCCCCTTGACTGACTGGTCTGCCGCCATTTCCATCTCCCGCAGGCGGGGGAGGGCCTGTACAGCATCGCCCTGAGCTACACCCTGACCGTGGACGACCTGCTGTCGGTCAACACCGGCCTCACCACCACCTCCACGCTGCGCATCGGCCAGGTAAGCGGCGGCTGGGCAAGGCGTGTGGGGCAACCCAACTTGCAGCAGGGTCGGTTGATCTAGAAGCGGGGCGCATTGCTTTATGCCATCACATCTCCTGGGTTGACTTCCTCTACCATGCAGGTGCTGCGCGTCCCGCCTTATCCCGAGATTGAGTGTCGGTGAGGCGGCTGATGATTGCTTGTGGAGCAGCGTCACAGCATGTTGAGCATGCCATGTGGGGGGTGCTGTCACTCATCACTTCCAACCGGCTCCGCCCTCCCACCTCCTCTTGGCCCACAGTTATGGCAACTACACCCAGCCGGCAGCCTCGCCCTCTCCATCTCCTGCGCCAAGCGATGTTGTGTCCGACAGCTGCGGTCCAGAGACGGTCGACCTGGATGTGGTTGTCACTGGTGAGATGGCTCGATTGTGAAGGGTGGCGCAGTCCTGTGCCTAGCAACAGCTTTACACAGTCTTGAGCAGCACCTACCCAACTGCCCGCCCGCCTCCCAACAGGCTTCAGCACCGACACCTGGGACGTGCACGCCTCCCAGTTCAAGGCCGGCCTGTCCTCCCTCGTCCGCGTGACCGCCAACTGCATCGTTGTGAGCGCATTGCAAGGAGCAGTGATTGCACTGCGCATTCCTGGCAGTCCAACCACTCCATGCATATATCCTGCCGACCCAGCTCTGTTCCTCTGCTTTCCTCACGCAGATTACCCGCACAGCAGACGTGGCCATCGTATCGACTGCTGGTCAGCGCCGCCTATTGGCGCAGCGGTGAGCGAGCATGCACAGCTGGGCAGCCTGGGCTTGGCAAGGGCGCCTGCCTGTGCTCTTTCTCTGCAGTGTGCTTCATGAGGCATGATGCAGCTATGCTCCCCTCCTCCATCCCTTCCCCTCGCTCAACAGGAGCCTGCTCCAGGACAGCCAGCTGCTGCTGCAAGCCACCATCTACTCGCTCAACGCAACGCAGGTGAACCGGGCGCCTGCTTCTGTGAGCTGAGGTGCTGGGCTGTTGGGGCGTCCCTGGAGACTCCAGCTGAGCAAAGCTAACCTCCTACTGTAGGTGTCCGAGTACCTGCGGGAAGCTCAGAAGCTGGGCACACTCAACCTGATGCTGAGCACGCTGGGCGCCGCTAGCGTGGATACCACCAAGTGGGCGGGCTACGCAGCCAACGTGAGCTGTTGCCCTGGCCCGTTTGGTGAAGCTGGGTGGTTGTGGCGGGGTGGCTGGAGGCTTGTTGAGTAGTTGCGTGAGGCGCCGATGGCTGCAAACGAACACAACCTGACCCTCAACTGCTTCTTCTCCGCTCCACTTCTCCTGCCTGCAGGGCGCCTTGATTGCTGCGGCGTCCTCCAACGCCACCACCGCCGTCTCCCCTTCTCCCTCACCCGTGGCCTCCCTCTCACCGGCCGTGTCGCCCTCACCCTCCCCGGCTCCCATTCCGATCGACACCGCCAATGCCGGCACCACCAGCAGCTCCAAGAGCAACAAGCACACTGGGGCCATCATTGGTGAGTGGCTGGTGGGCAGGATGATGGGCGTGCGGTGTCGCATTCTTCGTCAACACCGCTGCAACCAATGCGCCAAGCCAGCTGCTCTTTCTTTCTGCTCACCTCCACACCGCAGGCGGCGTCGTGGGTGGAGTCGTTGGTGCCCTCGTCGCTGTGGCCATCGTGGTCTACCTCGTCAAGCGCCGCTCCGCCGGTGGCGACTCGGGCAGCGGCGGCCTGCGCGCCACCTGGAGCAACCCAACCTACACGGGTGCGCTTGTTCGGATTTGGTCAACACGAGTGCAGTCCCATATGGGAACACACGCACTTATCTGACCTCCTGCCTGTGCTCCCTGCCGCAGGTGCGACTGCCACAGTGAGCACTGCGCCCGTTGACAAGTTTGCGCTTGAGCAGGTGGTGGAGCAGACGGGCACGCCTCGCTCTGCTCGCCGCCGCAACGCCACGGCATTCAACAACTGAGCCGGGGGCTGTTATATGACTTTGAGCTGCAAAAGCTGACTTGACTGCCTTTTAAAACGACTTGTTTGTTGACTTATGATGTTTGAAATGCCATTTTTGAACTGTGAACTGTAACACACAGCACCTGGGCTGTATGCTGCGTCAGGTACACAAGCTCAGCACACGGGGCCGATCCCATCCTGAGTGCAGCACTGCATGCACATCGTGACTGCATCACCTGTGGCATGACATACTTTACAAAAGTGCCCAACTGCGCTCAACAAAATGGGGGAGGCAGCAGACAGGAAGCGGCAGATGCAAGGAAGAGGGGGTAGGGAAGCCACATCTGGGCAAACATGAATGTCCGAGGTTGTGACTGGAAGTGAGCAGTGCCTGCACAAGCAGTGTAGAGTGCAAACAGGCGGCCTAGGCGGCTGCAGAGATGTCATAGCGGGGAGGGATGAAATGCGCAGAGCTTTCAGGCCCGTGGATAAGGGTACAGAGCTGGCAAATGAGGGATACAATAGCACGCCGCCCGAATCAAGGGCAGCGCAAGGAGCCAGCTGGGTCAGTGTACAGGGGAGAGACGAGTCGCGTACACAGGAGGCGTACACAAGTGAGTGGCCGCGCAAGGGCTGGCTGCACAGCACCGGGCAGCCAAATTTAGCCAAGCACGTCCTGTGCAAGGCCGTGTCAGGCGTTGGCCGGTTGTATCGGCCACCGAGCAGCTCAGCGCAGCTCAGGAGAGCCGGGGCAGGTCCAGTATGCGAGTGAGCGCGCCGTGGCAGGCGGGCCCCGCCACAGCGGCCAGCGCCGCCACAAAGCAGGAGAGCAGCAGCACCAGCGGCAGGTGGCGCCCCGCCATTGCTGCCGCCCCGCTGCCGCCACTGCTGGCCAGCCAGGGCAACATGCTGGAGCTGCCGCTGCCGTCCACACGGCCGTTGAGCAGGTGCGGGGTGCGGCCGCGGGCCTTGGGGGACAGCGGGCCGCCAATGGTGGTCTTGGCCACCACCATGCCATCCGATCCGTAGCCCACGTCGAGCACAGGGACCTCGCCTGCAAAGATGGTGTTGGGATGGCCAGGAGCAGACAATGCTCAGCTGGGCAGCCTGTACAGGGCAACCAGCTGGCCCCTTGATCGCAGCTGGCACAGCATCTCAGGCGTCCACCCAATCAGCAACGAAAGCAAAGCGGCAGCAATGCGCACCCGACTTGATGGCAGCGGGCACATAATCAAGCTCCTCATACTGCGGCAGCGCTTCGCTGAGGGGCCGCCCATTCCGCACCACCACCTGCAGACATTGGAGGACAGCGGCAGCCAAAAACAGCAAGGGTCAGGCTGGCGGCAGGGTAGGACAGGGTGTTATTAATAGGCTGCAGACTTGCTCATATGCTAAGGCCACAGCAGCCATAGCATCAGCAGCACAGCAGGGCAACCATATCCCCAGCAGCAGCAGCAGCAGCAGCAGCAGCAGCAGCAGCAGCAGCAGCAGAGCCGCCGCAGCAGCAGCCATCGGCAGCGCACCCGGTCGTACTGCGGGCGGGACAGCAGCTCCGAGTAGCGGCGGCCGCGGAACACCACAAAGTTGGCGGGCAGGCCGGCGCCGATGCGGCCGTGCAGCGGCAGCCGCATCGCGTCCGCTGCGTGGCGGCAGCGGGGAGGAGGGGTGAAGGCATGATGTGGCCATGGTGCCGCGTGCAATGTGGCTCTTTTCCCCGGTGACAAGTTGCCCACTTGCAACCATTGGCTGACTCACAGCAAACACAATGGAAGTCCAGCTTGCACACGTCCAGGCAGCGCTCAGCCCGGCAGGCTCACCAGGAATTCTGGTCACCGCCTGCGGCCAGTCGCCATACGGGCGGTCCAGGTGCGCCATGCGGCAGCTCTGTGGCAGGGAAACGAGTGAGTCCGTTGGTGTGATGACTTGAACCCATCTCTCCCCTGCCCGGCTGCAGCGCACTAGGAGTTGCATGCGCCCAAGCCAGGCCTCAAGTGGTTCAGCTCCTCCACAGCTTGCTTGCCTGCGTGAAGACCTCCAGCATGTCCAGGTCTCCATAGGCGTAGAACTGGTCCCGCACATTGTCGGAGGAGATGGCCACAGGGATGCCCGCCTGGAAGGGAGTTGACGGGCAAGGAAACATGTAGGTGCCTGAGCAAAGCAGGACTTGCACGACTACTTCAAGGGAAGCACTGCTGCTTGGGGACACACGCCTACAACAGAAGCTCAGCAGCAACAGGGAAATGCTGGACGTGCTGCACACCAGCACACATGTGCTGTGCAGAGCGCTCGCTCCTCAGTCATCGGTGAGTCGCCAAAAACTGCACTTGACACAGTTTCGCTGCCAGGCGCACCTGACGCAGCTCGTGCAGCAAGGTGATGCCGCGCCAGCGAGGCGTGCGGCCGCCCTCGTGGCTCCGGTCCTGCAGGCGGCCAAACAAACACACCGGTCAGCTGCCCGGCTGCACGGCGTGGTGGCATACAACATGGTGGCATCAAGCTGGTTGGCAAGCAAGTGGACATCAAAAAGGCATACCTGCGTCCACTGGTTGACCAGCGGCAGGGACACCACGGTGACGCCCGCCTGTCGCACCACCTGCGGGGCAGCATGGCAAGCCAGCAAGATAGTTGGTAAGCCAGACAGGAATCCGCTTGGTGCAGGCGCGTCTTCACATGCACTTGCAAGGCACTTGCTGACTGGCCGGCGGCATGCAGCGCATGATTGGACGCGCCAACCCAACAGGTACGAGCCAAACGAACCTCCAGTGTCTTGGCCAGCTCAGCAGGCGGCTGAAAGGCCAGGGAGCTGCGACACGGAAGCAAGCGGGAAGGAAGTGCCTAAGACAAGCACAGCGGCACGCAGAAAGCTGCCCCTCCTCGCTGTATCCTGCCCAACACCTAAGCTCAGCTGAGGGCCGCTCACCAGCAGTGCCCGCACACCACTCGCCCCTGGTAGCCGTGCTGGATCGCCTTCTGTGCCACGTACCTGCAGACACAATGGCAACACGGGAAGACACAACGGCAACACGAGGTTGCTTGGGGCAACCTGCATGCCTTCCAGTTGGCATGCTGCCCACACAACCACACAGCAGCATGCTGCCGCCTGGAAGCATTCGCATTCGGGCACCATAGTGCTCGCCACAGCCGCAGGCCGTCCCACTGAACGCAGCAAGGCGGTGTGCACGCACCGCAGGCCGCGTGCCAGCTCATTGCCGTTCTCGTCTGTGTGGAAGTCAATGTCCAAGTCCCGCTCTTTCGCAAGCGTGAAGATGCTGCAAACGGGCGGGCGGGACACTTGAGAGTTGCTCAAGCTGGTGGGCGACACACAGCTTGATGTGGGAGCGGGTTGTGAGCGGTCCGCAGCCCTTTGGTTGGCATGCTGGTGCAGGCAGCGGGCGAAGCAAGAAGTCAAACGTTCCAGGCTCTTGCCAGCGCACCGGTCCAGCAGCACATCTCGATCCGCCTCGCAGGTCGTCCAATCATCTTCGGGGTCGCCGCCCCGCTCCGCACAGCACACAGCGGCGCCCAGGACGCCACCTGCAGCAAAACAGCAGCAGCAGCGGACGGGCCGGCGGGTCGAAAGCGCAGGGGCTTGGGCAGGCGGGCGAAGGCTGAGCAAGTGCAATCTGCGTCGTGCTGAGTTGCGACAACCAACCAACGCACCGTGCTGTGCCACCCGATCGGCCAGCTGGCGGGCCGCCTGCTCATCCCGGAAGAAGCTGAGCACCACCAGTGACACAGCCTGCAGCTCCACCTGCAGGCAAAAGGGAGCGAGAAGCAGGGGCGGCATGCATACTTCATGCAATACGGCTGCAAGGTCAACAGCCATGCACGCATCTTCTTGAGAGGCATGCAGGCATTGCATTTTTAAGCCTGGAGCACGGCACACCCCTCCAAACTGTGACACCAATCACCAGCGGCCGCCTCACCTTGCCCGCCCACTTCTTGCGCAGCGCTGAAAAGACGGGCCAGGTCAGCTGCGTCTGCTTGGGCGTCATGTTGATAAGGTGCGTGCGCAGCGCAGAGGTGCCGTGTGCATACGCGCACCTGCACGCAGGCATGCAGTGCGTGGGGGCTTTGGTTGTATTGCTCGCATCTGTTCACCTTTGCGTTCTGTGCACATTGGTTCGCGGCGAGGGCAGAACCGCAGAGCACGACACGTGCCAGCAGCAGCAGCAGCCAGGCCCCCAGCAGCATACATTAGGCCGGTGCAAGGCCACATGCGGGAGGGATGCGCAGCGGCACGCACCGCAGGCTAAAGTCCATTCGCCGGTACACATCTGCTTCATCCCAGAAGGCGGCATCGCGAGCTGTGGAGCGGTCGGCGCCGCTCAGAGAGCCATCTGGGTTGCGGCTGCGCTCCGTGGTGTGGCCTTTATCTGCGCGGCGTGGTGAGGTGTTTGTGTGGCAGGAGTAAGATGCGGCAGATGACTTTGCGATCCAGCTTGCACACCTTGTCGTCTGCTTGTCGCCAAGGTCGCCAAGCAGGGCGGTTTCTCGAGCGCGCCGGACAGCACAACATGCATTTGAGGGTTGACAGCAGTCAGCTCAATGCCGCCCCACATGCACTCCCCAGTCCCTGGCCAACACAGCCTCAGAAGCTTGATGGATCAACCGAACCTACCTATGTGGGTGTGCAGGTCGGCAAACGTGGGCAGCACCATCTTGCCGCGCAGGTCTACCTGCCAAGCCCGGGTGTGTGCTGCTGCGTGGCCGGCGGGATACAGCGCTGCCACTACGCCATCCCTGACCTGCAACAAAATGCAAGGGGCATCCGTGCAGGCGCGTCAGGCAGGGCAAAGGATTGCAGGTGTGGGAAAGCAGCGGTCAAGGTGCGGCGGCGCCGCACACGCTACGGAGGGGCCGTCATGCCATGCCATTACAGAACAGATGGCCACACTTGCAAGCAACCCAATCATGCCTGGCTGCGGCGTGCTGTGGCTGCGCTTCTCAGCAGCAGCACAAGCAGACCAGCAAAAGCCGTCCATACTTGCCTCGAGGTCAAGTTCGGCGACATTGTCCACGCACACCGAGGCACCCGCTGGCAGCTCGCCGGCGATGCAGCCCGTGGGCACGTGCGCATTGGTCAGCACGTAGTGGCCCTTGGCAGGCAGCTCCACGCAGCGTGGCGGGCCCATGGTCGTGGCCGCTGGGACGGCAGAGTGCGGCGCGGCTCCAACACCGGCGGCGGCGCTGCCGCGCGCACGCTGCCTCCGAGACTTCTGCGCCAGCCCGGGTGGCGCGTTGGGACCGCCAGGACCGGCTGGAGGGGCGGGAAGCTGGCGCGGGCGGAGTGGGAGGGCTGAGCACGAGGGTTGCGAGCGGGCGCAACTGCAGCGAGGGCAAGCGCGACTGGGTGTGATTGCCGTCGAAACGCTTGGAAGCTGCAATTCAACGGCGAGCTCCGCGATCGCCTCAAGTCCGCCAGGGCGCAGCAGAGCAGGCGTGGGCATTCTGGAGGCCTCCCTTCCGCTGCCCACTTTCTGCCCCGCTGGCTGGCAGCCCAGTGCACCGTACTACCTGATCAGCGACGTGTCCAGGCTGCAAACCCTGCTTTGGCACCAGAGCCTTTGCCTCTCCCCGCCTTGGCCAGCCGCGGGGCCCTGCTGCTGGCCAGGTGCGTAGCATGTGTTTGTCGAGCCGCCAGACGCTGGCAGCGGGCATTGGGCGTCGGCCGCCGCCGCCACCGCCGCTCTCCTGCCGCCGTCGGCTCTCTAGCACGAGCTCAACCACCTGCTCTTCTTCCGTCCCATTGCGCAGGCAGGCAGCCCACCTCGGCAATGCGGCGCAGCGCATTTCTGTACGTGCTCTTGCTGCTGCCGCCCTGCCTGGCAAACTCAGCCGGGTGGCAGATCGAGGAGCTCCAGACCCAGCTGGTTGCAAAGGCGCAGCAAGGCGATGCGGTTGCACTGTGGCGGGCGGCCAGCGAGGGCGCGGCGGCTGCGGTTGTGCGGGCGCTGAGGGAGCAGCAGCACGATGTGGAGCTGCAGGTGGGTGCTCACAGCAGTCGGGTCAACGGCGGAAGGGCAGTGGGTGCCGTGCAAGGCTCGAAGCGGTGCCCATGCCCTGATCACGGTTGTGCACCCGGTGCCCACATGTGCCCCTTTCTGTTGCTGTCCCGCATTCCTCTCCCAGGATGTGGACCTTGACGAGCTGCGCATCTGGCACGGCCAGACCGTGAGCCTGGGCCTGGAGGCGGACGGCCAGCCGTACCGCTTTGTGGTGCAGAGCGAGCCCGAGTGGCGCTCGCTCAAGGAGGTGCTGCCCGCGGCGCAGGTGTGCTGCAGACTGCTGCATTATGCCCATCAGTCTGTTGAGGGGGCCTGTGAGGTTGCTGTGATGCTTGAGGCAGCAAGGGCAGCCGGCTTGTGGCCCTGATCTGCTGGCCTTGACTGCTTTTGTGTGCTGCGCAGCATAGCACGTGGCGCTTTTAGCAGGTGATGGCAGCTCTGCGTCAGTGCTCTCGCGCCCCGCTTCTGTGCCCCTGCGCTCCAAGACTTGCTCCTCTCTGCCCCTGCCTGCCCTGCCTCACCTCGCAGGGCGGCCTGCTGCCAGCCAGCGACTGGGACTCGCTGGATCGCGACTGGCTGTCCCCTGTATCACGCGGCAGCCTGCTGCCCGACTTTGCGCTGGAAGGCCCGGTGGACGTTTACCTCACACAGCCCACCGCCCTGCAGGTGGGCACAGCTTGTGTGTGCACATGCGCATGTTCTGCGTATGCAGGTGGTCGGCAGGAGGGGGGTGGCTGACCTGACCTGGCCCCGGGTTCGCCTGTTCCTGCGTTTGCTGCACCTGCCCTCAACGAGTGCATACACAGCTTGGATGCTGCTGTGCACCATTTGTGATTGATTCAACCCTCAACCCTGCGCTACTCCCTGGCCTCTTCCTCCTCGCAGCTCTTCCTGCCGCATGCTAGCGACGCTGGTACTGTGCACCGCGTGCTGCTACGCAGCGGAGCGGCGGCCATGGTGCGTGGTGCACGCACGGTGCGCCTGCGCCGCGGCCTCGACCTGCCGCCCATCTCGCTGTCCGAGTTTGCAGGTGTGTGCTCTCTATCAGAGTTTGCAGGTGTGCGCTGCGCGCTGCGGTGCTGCGTGTGGGCTGCATATGCTCGACCTGTGCCTGCTGGAATTGCCCCAGCAGCTTTGCTGGGCGCATTTGTGCAAGCGCACTCCAGCCCACCCCACCCCATCCCGCACCCCATTCCCCATCCCCACCCCGCAGGCATTGTCACCAGCGATGCGGCGCAGCAGCAGCCGTTGGGCATCATGCATTTGCTGGCGGGCGTGCAGGCAGCCGCTGCTCAGCACTGGAATGAGAGCCACCCAGACACCTCCCTGGGGCTGGTTGCGCTCGAGCTGGAGTTCTCACCGCGTGGCGCAGCCCTGCTGGCCGCGCCTGGCCCCGGCGGCAGCCCCCGCCGCCTCAAAGTGCGGCCGGTCAAACCGGGAGTGATTGAGCTGGTGCCGCGGGATGCGCCCACTGCTCACTCTGGCGCGCACGACAGTGCTGTGGCGCTGCAGTCCAGCGACGGGGCAACGACAGAGGGTGCCTGGCCTCTTACCTCGGTATCTCCGATGCAGCTGCAGGTGCGCTGGCTGGCTGGCAGCAGGACGATGGTTGCGGTGGGATGTCAAGTGCACTTGGACTATCCTTCGCTTGCGGCTGCTGGTCCATGTTGCTCGTCAACCCGCTTATCTTCCAGCCGGGTTTGAAGTTGCTTGAGCCCAGCAACTTCCGCTTTCCTGCCCTGCTGCAGTCGTACGAGCGGCTGCTGCGCCAGATCATTTCCAGCCGGCTGTTCCAAACAGGTCCGGCAACCAGCAAGGGCAAGGGCAGCGGCAGCAAAGGCAGCAAGCAGGCGGCAGCGGCAGAAGCAGCGGGCCAGCCCGCGGTGCGCATTGCAAAGGATGTGCAGCTCAGGCTGACAGAGACGGAGGCGGAGGCAACCACCCTGCTGCAAATGCAGGTGGAGCTGCTCCGCAAGCCACTCAAGCCTGCGGAAGGCAGCAGCAAGGGCAAGCAGCAGCGCAGCAGCAGCAGCAGCGGCAAGGGCAAGGGCAGCAATGACGCGGCAGGAAGTGGCGGCAGCTATGGCGACGCCAGCAGCGGCGGCAATGCTCCAAGCAAGGCTGCAGCGGGCAGCCAGGCGGTGGCAGTGATGGACGAACCGCCAGATGCCATGCAAATCATGGCACGGGCGGCCACAATGACGGGGCCTCACGAAACCTGGACCGCCACGGTGCAGGTCCGCGGCAATGCACAGCGCGGCACGCTCAAGTTTGTGCCCCTGCTGGTGCAGCGCGTGGGTGCTGCGCACGACACGGTTGAGCTGGGCCCCGGCGGCCTCCAGAGCCTGTTTGGGGCGCAGTTCCCGGGCAACGCCTCGGACGTTGCGTTTGACTGACTGTGTTCATGCGCCTGCTGTGTTTTCTCTGGTTTTGCTGCCTCTCCGTTTGATGCTGCCATTTCATGCAACAGCGCAAGCGCGGAGTGTGAGGAGCAGGGCGGCAGGGTGGGGCACAGGGCTGCAGCACCGGGAGCCCCTTGCCCGTGCCCGCAGTTGGCGGCCAGAGAATCTCTTGCTGAGCCTGCGCTGGACGCCATGCAGGCGCACTGCGAGCCACATCCGCGCTGCTTGATGCCACTAGAGCGCCTGCGAATGGGCCGATGCGCCCCCAAGGACGTGAGCGGCGCGGCCGGAACGGGGTAGAGCTGACGGGCTGCTTGCAGGGCGTTCTCACTGCTGACATGGGGATTTTATCGCCTATGCAAGCTCGGATCGTTGGTCAGCGGATCAGGGCGGCCTGGTCTGCCGCTGCATGGGCCCTGCTGAGCTGGCCACCAAATCAGCTGCCATCCGGGCTAAAGCTTGCTCTGGCCGCGCGGGCTGGCTATCTCTTCAGGCCCCCATCCCTGTTGAGGTCACCCATCCCGTGTTCACCCCCAAACCGACCACAATGGCTCTGGTGAGGGCAGGCGTCCCCTGGGCGTGCACAGAGGCTTGTACGCGCTGCTGGCGGGCCCTGCAGCCGCTCTTTTGCGCCAGCAGCCGGCTTGGCAGCGCCACGGTCCACGGGCGCTGCGCACGGGGCCTCCAGGGCCCGTGAGCCAGCAGGCTAGGACCCACCCAAACGTGCTGCCCCTTCTGCCCGCCTGATGCGCAGTCCCTCAAGGTGACCGCCACTTTCGGCGGCAAGACCAAGGTGCGGGGAGGGCTCGAGGGCCGCCCTGAGTGCCGCCGCTGCCGCCGCCCTTGCGCGCGCCGGGAGCTGGGAGGGCGGGAACTGCGCCGTGCCTCCTGCCTGGCTGCTCACCGCGGTTTATGTTGATCCTTGGCCTTTGATCTGCAGGCTGGCACCAAGGCCGGCACCAAGGCAAGCAGCGGCAGCCTGGTTGGGCTCGGTGACTGCGGGATCGCGGCACTGCTCGCGCCAGCCGGGACGCTCGAGCGGGGGCCAGCCCGCCGCCACATGTGATGCTGCCCTGTCTGTCTGTGCAGCCCGTCATGCCCTTTGTTTGCGCTGGTGTTGCTGCTGCTGCAGAAGGGCACCCAGAAGCAGGCCACCACCAAGAAGGCTGCCCCCAAGAAGTCTTCCTCTGGCGCCAGCCAGTGGGTGAGTTCAAATCCTGCGGGGCCCGACTGGCTATTTTGTTGACTGTGCTTGCAAGCAGACCTGGCACACGCCCATTGCCGGTGTTCTGGCCAATCTGGATCACCAGTTGTGGCGCCACAGCCCCCGATCGAGCGGCAGCATGCGCGGCGGCAGCGGGCGCGATCCAGCCCGACCGCAGCCTTATCCTTTTGAACCAGCGATGCTCAGCAGCCATGCGGCCAGCCATGGCGGCAGCCAGATCAGATTGTGCCCCAGGCAGCTGCACACGTGCGATCGCAGTTTGGGTTGGGCGCAGCTGCTCCCCGGGTGGGCGGGCGGCTTGCCTCCCAGCACAACCCACCGCCCCCATCCCCTGCTGGGGCTTGCTTGTGCCTTCTGCTGACCTTTGTGTGCTGCCCCTTTTGCTATTTTTTCCTTGCAGTACGGCCCCGACCGCCCCAAGTTCCTGGGCCCCTACAGCACGAACTTCGTGCCCAGCTACCTGACCGGTGAGGCCTGATGTCGAGTGCTGCAACTTCCTGGCTGGCGTGATATCATCGCAGCTGCTCGTCTGCAGCATGGTCAGTGCACACACCAGGCAGCCGGCTTGGCGCAGGCTGCATTGTCCACTTGCCCATGGTCTGTTGCGGCGCCCATGCACGGTGCTGCCCTGCATGTCTGCACCACTGCAGCCGTACAACCTCACCTACTGCCTCCTGCCACCACTGTGCGCAGGCGAGTTCCCCGGTGACTACGGCTGGGATACCTCTGGCCTGTCGGCCGACCCCGCCACCTTCGCTCGCTACCGCGAGATCGAGGTCATCCATGCCCGCTGGGCCATGCTCGGTGAGCACTGCCGGCGCACATGCTTGCATACGCCTGGCTGTCGTCCCTGTCGTATGAGGTGCCCGGTTCTGTGCACTCCCCTGCAGCATCAAAGCATGCAAGCTGCATGCCCTGGTTGCAGCAGCAGCACGCGTTCCGCCCCTGCTGCATGCTCGCCGCCACTTCATGGGCTCTTCGCTGCCTGCCGCCCAGCCGACCCACCCTTACCGCCCCGCTCCACGCCCCTTGCCATCTCCTTTCCTTGCAGGCGCCCTGGGCTGCGTCGTGCCCGAGCTGCTGGACGGCACCAACCACATTGCCTGGTTCAAGGCCGGCGCCGAGATCTTCGGCGACGACGGCATCCAGTACCTGGGCATCCCCGGCCTGATCAACGCCAAGTCCATCGTGGCGACCCTGATCGTGCAGGTGCGCAGCTGGGCTGACTGGATTCAGCAGCTGAGCTGTTTTCGGTGCTGCACTGGGGCTGTGCACTGGTTGGTCAGCTGAGTGTCTAAGCTGGATGGCTGGTCAGCTGAGCGGCTGCACTGGATGGTTGGTCAGCTGAGGGGCTGCACGCCGCTGCGGGCACGCACGCGGGCGGCCGCATGCGCTTGCACCCACATCCAACGCTGTCTGCAACCTTTGCGGAGCTCTAGCGGCCCAACGAGTGCCCGAATCGCCGTTTTGACCCTCCCCAGGTGGTGCTCATGTCGTATGTTGAGGGCTACCGCGTCAACGGCGGCCCGGCCGGCACCGGCCTGGACGCTGTCTACCCCGGCGGCAACTTCGACCCCCTGGGCCTGGCTGACGACCCCGACACCCTGGCTGAGCTGAAGGTGCGTGAGGGGTGCTCAGCTTGGCTTGGCGAGTGTGCTTGTGCGGGCAGGACGAGCGGTGCTGCCGCGTGCGTGAAACCTCCCCAACCCCACAACATCAACCCAAGCCCTCCTGCCTGCCCTGGCTGCTGCAGGTGAAGGAGATCAAGAACGGCCGCCTTGCCATGCTGTCCATGTTCGGCTTCTTCATCCAGGTGAGGGGACAGAGGGAGTTGTTCTTGCTCGCATGCAGCACATAAGCCTGCCTGCCTTCCTGCCTTCCGCCCGCCCTCAGTCGCTCACACCTCCCTTGTGCCCACCCCCACCCTCTTCCACTGCAGGCCATCGTGACCGGCGAGGGCCCCATCAAGAACCTGAACGACCACCTGGCTGACGCCTCGGCTAACAACTTCTACGCCCTGTACGCCAAGAACCTGGCGTAAGCACTTGTCGTACGAACGTACGAGGCCCGCGCGCGATTGTGCGCCCCTTGAGAAGATCACACGACCCTGTCGCACCGCACTGCCGCCTGTACGCACCCACCATGTGTATGTGCTAGAGCCTATGAAGTTTTGTGTAAGCCCTTGATACTCCTAACACTGCGCTGAATGGCGAGCTGAGAGAGAAGGCAAGGCCGAGCCGGGGCACAGCGCGGCACGAGCCAGTTGGGTCACCCGTGGTGCAAACATCGCTGGCTGTGTGCTGGAAACAGGCTATTACAGTGTCACCGTGGCTTGGGAAGAAGGAGAGCAGTGTGGGAGGAGATGCAGGCCTGAAGCCTGCCGGCATGGCGTGCGCTGGGGCGGTGCGCTGACCGGCGAGGCGCTGGGAGAGGCCCCGGTCCTCGCGTCGCCTGTCCTGCGCGATCATGAGCTAGCCCGAGTCGACAGCAGCCCTCCCACGCCCCTTTCCCCCGCTCCAGAAGCGAGGGAAACATGTTTGCTATCACCTGGCTCCCTTCGTGCCTGGCCAGCACGGCAGCCGCATGCGCGTGCTCCTGCTGCACGGCCGTCACGCAGCAGGCGCTGCGGAGCTCGGCACGCGCGGCCTGGTCCCTGCTCTTCACACTCAGTATCGTTGCGGCCTGGCTGGCCCGCGACTTTGGCCCCGCACTGCTGAAGAAGTTGCCGGTGCGCTTACGGGGCGGGGCGGGCGGCTGCCGGCGCGGCGGCGGCGCCCTCGGCGCCCTCTCGCCGCTTGCCGGGCCGGCTCCGTTTGGTGGCCTGGTAGTTCACTGCCACTTACCGAGGCACCTGGTCGGCAGTCACTGAGGCAGCTGACCAGCATTCAGCGGTCAACTGTTTGATGCGCGCCGCAACGCCTCCACCGCACCTCCACGCTGCTGCAGTGGATTGTGCGCCGCTTTGCGGGGGACCTCCCGGATGACGCCTGGTTTGGTCAGCAGGCCGTCTACCGCATCAGCATGGGCAATTTCGTGAGTGTTTGACTGCCTGGTCTGCAGGGCGCGGAGAGGCGCTGTAGCGCAACAGGGCGGCATGCAGCATGCACGGCCGTGTGCACTGCCGGCGGCGGCTGCAGCCCGCTGCACTGCTCCTGACCCGTCGTGCTCTTGCTCGCCCGCTCTCGCCAGGTCCTGTTTGGCACGCTGGCGGTGGTGATGTTCGATGTCAAGTACAAGAGTGACCGGCGGGACACGGCGCTGCACCACGGTGAGAAACGGCTTGCGCTCCGCAGCTGCTGCTCCGCACGCTTGCCCTTTCAAAGTGGACCAGCCGATGACCCTCTCCATCTCTCAACCTGTGTCCCCACCTTGCTGTGCTGTGGCTCATCCCATGTATGTGGCGTCTCACCCACCCTGCTGTCCCCCGTCGCATTTCATCCTATGCTCAGGCCACTGGCTGCTCAAGCTGGGCCTGTGGGCACTGTGCAACGTGCTGCCCTTCTTCCTGCCCCCGGGCGTGGTGGGCTCCTACTCCTGGCTGGCGCGCTTCGGCTCCCCCTTCTTCCTGCTCATCCAGATGGTCATCCTGCTGGTGCGTGTTGCTGCCTGGGCTGCTGCTGCTGGTGCGCTTTGTTGCCTCGGCTGCGGCGGCGGCGGTACTGCTGCCATCTTACCTGCTGCTGTTGAGTTGTGGCTCACCGTTGGTGCGGGAATGCTTCTCAGCAGCTGGCGGGTATGTGTGCCATGTGTGCGCTGCTCGTTCATTTGCCGCCGCGGCTCCCTGCCCAGCAACTCCGCCAAACAACCGCCCCACGCTCTGCCAACAAACCGCTTCACGCCCCATGTGTCATCCGCAGGACGTGACCCAGAATTGGAACGATGCTTGGGTGGAGGCTGGGGAGGAGGATGGCCGCTACTTCCACGCGCTGCTGGGCGTCACGCTGGGCGCATACGCAGGTGGTCTACTGCTGCCGCCTCTGCTGCTGCTGCGCATCGCTGGTTTGGCTCACGCTGCTGCTCCTGCTGCTGCTCTCCCGCAGCTGATGTAGCTGCTCGCAGCAGCTCATGTGCATCTGAGGCAGTGCGTGGCTTGGGTCGCGCCGCAGCGAGTCTCAACCTGCACCCACCCCCTGGCCGTCTCAACCCCGCAGGCTGCATCACCATTGCGGGCCTGCTGTACCACTGGTTTGCCCCCGGCGGCGCCGACTGCTCCCTCAACATCTCCCTCATCACCCTCTCGTTGGTGCTGTGCATCGTGCTGTCCCTCATCACCATGCACCCACAGGCAAGCGGGGGGGCTGGCTGGGGCCTGGGGGCTGCCGCCTGCCGGCCGGCTGCCTTGCGGGTGCATCCTTGAGGCAGTGGAGAACTCGCCAGCAGCCCAGACCTTAGAAGTGTTGTCGTGTGCGGCGGCGCTGCTATGTGTGCTGCTGTGCACTCGACCCTCCCCTCTTCTGCCCTTGCCACGCTAGCCCAGCTCATCACGCTCCCCCATCCCTGCTCCATTCTGTGCCTGCGCAGGTGCAGCGCGGCTCGCTGTTCCCTGCCGCCTGCATCTCCCTCTACACCATGTACCTTGCTTACTCGGCGCTGCAGGTGGGGGGCTGGTTGCGCTGCTCCTGTGCGTGGGTGGGTGGTGATGGATGGCGCGTGGCTTGTCGCAGCTGCCGCCGCTCGTGCGGCCCTCCCTTGCCCCACCCATCCAGCGCGTGCGTGTTACAACCATCTGCGCACTGGTGCCGCTTCCCTCTTCTGCCCCTTGCCATCTCCACATAATCTCCCATCCTCCTGAAACACAACGCCCCGCAGAGCGAGCCCCGCGACTATGTGTGCAACGCGCTGGGTGCCCGCATGAGCGCAGCCAGTGCCACCACGCTCACTGTTGGGGTGCTGCTCACGCTGGTCTCGGTCGTCTACTCGGCTTTCCGAGCGGGGTCCAACACCCAGACCTTCAGGTGCGTTGCGCGGCCTGCTCTGCGGCGGGCAGCAGTCGGTTTGGCAACACATTGCAGTGCATTGGCAGGCAGGCCCTTACTGGCTGCTCATGCAGGTGTGTCACCATGCACACCCTAATGCTGCTGCTCATGCACCAACCCCCAACCCCCACCTCTCCGCCTGCACCCTGCCCTGCAGCACGGGCGGGTACGACGAGCCGCTCATTGCGCGGCACGAGCGGCAGATGGAGGCGGAGGGCACCTCTGCTGGCCTGGACGGAGTGGCACCCGGCACCGCTTCCATGGAGCGTACCGGCGGCGGCGGCAGCGAGATTGTGCCTGTGGCTGAGGAGCAGGTCACTTACAACTACTCGCAGGTGAGGAGTGCTGGTTCTTAGTTAGTTGCAGGTTCTAATGCAGGGCCTCCTTGGTTTCAATTGCAATTGCTCTAGGGGAGGAGCAGGTCACCTACAACTACTCGCAGGTGCGGGCCCTGGGCATGGTTGCTTGCTGTCGATGATTCAACTTGCTGCTGTCGATGGGCAGGGGAGCCGCTAGCGGCCGGTACGCGACAGACTGCTGCAGCCATTGTGCTGTGGTGTGTGTGTGGCCTGTGCTTTAACTCCTCTCCCGACCTCCCTTACCCCACCCTCACCGCCCCCCGGCAGTTCTACCTCGTCTTTGCGCTGGCCTCCATGTACATCGCGATGCTGATGACCGGCTGGGGCTCGCAGGCTGGAGAGGCCAAGGTGCGGCCCTATGTGGCTAGTAGGCTTGGATGAGGCGTGGCTGCTGGTGGAGCTTAGCCGGTGCCACCGAGCCCTTTGCTAAATCTCAACATTTGGGCGGTCTTGCGACAGCAAGCACCACGGTACCTGCATGGCTTGCTGCCTTTTGTGCTGTCTGCTGCTGGTGGTCTCGCCAGCTTCTGCATCCATGCCGCTGGCCCATTCATTCTCTGCCCCTGCCCCTGCCCTCCTGCCCACAGTACCTGATCAACGTGGGCTGGACGAGCGTGTGGGTCAAGGTCGCCTCGCAGTGGGTCACCGGTGAGTGGCTGGTGGCCCCAGGAAGGTGGATCCATTGATTGAGTTGCCCTGCCTGTTGCCCCCGCTGCAGCTCGCACGAATGGGGCGGGCTGTATGTCCTGGCTTCCTGGCTTGGGCGGCAAATCAGCTTGGCTTGGGGTGATGCACATTCAAGTTGCTCTCTGGGGTGCTCACGTTGTCGTGCACCGTCACCCCACCCTCCCTCGCGCAGTCGCGCTCTACTGCTGGACGCTAGCAGCGCCCGTTCTCTTCCCCGACCGCGACTTCAGCTAGGGCGTGGCCAGCTGATCGCTCCTGCGTACCGTGCCTCCGTACTGCGCGCGAGCTGTAATATCAGCCTGACGACTTGTACCAACCGACCTGCACGCTGCCTCCTCTGTGTTTCATTGCGGGCTGTGCCCTCTGCCTACTACCCTACTATGCGCCCCGCGGCTCTTGCCGATCTGCTGTAAGCCAAGCCAGCATGACAAGTCAGGGCTGTTGATGTCAAAGTAGGTGGCCCTCCTGTGCTGTGAGGCGATCGATGGCAGCCCACTCGACCGGACTCTGATGGACACCCCACAGCTGAGATTCCCACTGCACAGTTGGCCTTTGATTGCAGGCGGCACAAAAGGTACTGAGTAGAAGTGGGCGGGAAGATGAAGGGACAACGCGGTTGGAGCGCGCTCAAAATGGGGGTGGGTGAGCAAATGTGTGCATCAAAAGGTTACAGGTATGCGGGGGTGAGGGGCGATGATGCAGCAAAATAAAGGGGAATGAATGGTGGGTTGAGCTCAGGGACAGGCAACCAAAATAACACTCGGCTAAGCTATTGCTTCGACACGTGATGGCTGTCCGCCTTGGCGATCAGCGGTTAACTGATAATGCCTCGGGCTAGGTCGTCCACTGAACATAGCGCTGCTTGCACTAGGGCCATGCCTCCTGGCTTGGCCAAACAGCTCAGGCTGCAAATACGACAGGCGCGGGAACTGCGGCAGCCGTGTGGCGGCGGCACACAACAGCGGCAGCTTTGCACACGTGGCAGCGGTAGCTGTGTGCTTTGCTCCGGCCAGCAAGCTCACGCCTGCTTCTCATCCTCCTCCGCATCCTCCACCCAATTCTCCAGGGTGAACAAGAACTGCACCAGGAATGCGCAGACAGGGGCGGGGAGGGTGGGGAGGTGTGTGTGAGGCTGTTCAGCGCAACGCAAGCAACACACCTGGCAACGTCTTGGCGCATCAGGCACATGTTGGCAGCCCAACCAAGACAGCAAGCCTGCAGGCGAGCCCCAGAGCAGCGGCAGCGTGCCTGCAGGAAGGACACTCGGCCAGTGCCCTCTCGGTCCAGCTCAGCAAAGCGCCGGGCAGCGATGCTTTTGATCGGATCGCCGCCGCGCCCGCTGGACGAGTGCTGCACCTTGTCCGTGGCGCCCTGTGATGGTGCGGCAATTAGGTTGCAGGGTCCTTGATGAGGGCCAGGATTGATTGCATGGGATCAGTGACGGCTTGCAAAAGATGACAAAAGTCTGAGCAGCGCCTGCAGACCTTACATCCTAGAGACACTGCCACACGCCTACGTGCATGCCATCGCACCTGGTGCAGCCACCCACACTTGCAAGATCCAGCTGCTGGCCCCACGGCTGCACTCACCTCGTGCATGAGGCGGGTGAGCTCATCGGCGTCAAGGTACCTGCACAGAGGGGACAAGCAGGGTGATGTGCTGCTCAAACCGGCGAGCTCGCTCGCAGCAGGCAGGATGGTATGCCAGCAGACGATGCGCTCAAAGTTGTGCGCTCACAGTGGCGTGCCTACAGTGGTTGTGCTTCAGGACAGCCCTCACCCATCCGTGGTGCTCATGCAGCACGCAAAGTGCAGCAAGCAAATGGAGCACATGCAAGTAACAAACTCAGTTCACATATCGAATGTAGTAGTGCCCTCACCCGTCCTTGGTGCTCATGCAGCAGCGGAAAGCGTCCTCCGCCGTCTGCAGCGCCTGCAGCACTGGCTCGGGCACCTTCTCCTGGTCCTCGGGGCCCTGTGGGAGCAAAAAGTAAATAGAATACGTAACAGGGCAGGCCGAGCTTGACGGTATAGCGAGGTTGTAGGCTGGAAACAAGGCTGCATCCAACCTGGTGCACACAGCCCACCATTCTGCAACAGCCGACTGGTCAAGGTCGGCTCACCTTGAGGATGTGCAGGATGGCCAGCACTGCCACAAACTCATGCTGGTTCCTGCAGGACAATGGAAGCGGCATGAGGTGTAAGGTCAGATGGGCAGAGCAAAATGCCGTGCCTTGCAACACAGTTGGGCCCGTGCGGCAGGGCATGCACCAAAGAGGCATGCCATTCCCAGACAATATGGGAGCCCAGCCAGCAACGCCGCCCAAACAGCCCCTCAGCGCTCACAGCGTGCTGCTGTGGTCCATGTCGGCGGCGCCAAAGATGCGCTCGAATGCGGCGTCATCCAATTGGTAGCCCAGCTGCGCGCAGGCACCCCGCATCTGAGGCTGGTTCAGCTCGCCAGCGTCGCTTCCCGCCAGCTGGCTGAACACAGCGCGCGCGGCAGCAAAGCCCTCGTGCAGCGCCGGGAAGCGCAGAAGCAGACGGTTGAAGTGCACGCCCGGGCGGGGTTCGCCACCCGCCGCCTTGGCCTGGGCAGGGGTGGGTGGGTGGGGTGGCACAGGCGAGAGGCTTTGCATGGCAGGGCAGCTTTTCTTGTTCGCGTAAACACAACAGCTCACTTAATATGCTGGGCCTCGTGCCAGCCCGCCAGCCAGCTTGCCAGGATGCTTCACGCACACACACCCGTACACAACCCAGCCAGCCACCTTGATCACTTCTGCCAGGCGGTCCTCCAGCTGGTGCCGGTTGGCGGCGGACGCAGCCGATTCCACGCGCCCTCGCCACGAGTGCAGCACCTTGCTGCAATGGGCAGGCAGCCATGGTTGGTGGTGGGTGCATTGGAGGCAGCCGCATGCGCAGCGCCGAGGCATGCCTGGTGACCACAGCCTTCCATGCGGCACCTGGGGTGGGATGTGTGCACAAAATTGTGTGCAAACACATACACCACGCGCCCTGTTCATTCGTGGAGCTAGAAAGGACCGTGTGTGCAGTGCGACACTTCAGAGGACGAAAAACAGAGGTGACCCACCGGCCCCTCACCTAGAAATGCGATTGAGCGAAATCGAGATGCGGTTCAGCGACGTGCTCAGCTTGCCTGCATGGTGGAGTGCAGAAGTTGTGTCTGGTGGTCAGCGTTTGCTTGCTGGCACTATGTGGACTGCATGTACATGGCTTGCAGGCTTGGGCTGGCATTGGCACCCACATGCCAGCGGCAGGACGGCCACGAGTGCTGCTGCTCACCGCCGCTGCTGGTGCTCTGCGCCGAGCGCCGGCTCAGGTTGGACGTCTGCTTGCTGACGGCCGGCTTGACAGCAGCCGAGCCACCGGCTCCACACAATGTGTTGCCCATCACGGCAACAGCTGCTATTCGGCAGAAAACTGCTGGGCCGACGTGAGTGGCGGTGAGCGGGAGCGGGTCGGCGGGGGCTCTGCCAGCGGCCCAGTGTCGCCGCGCGCCAGTGTCGATCCTGCAGCGTCGCTGCACGTGCTTGGGAGCTCGTGGGAGCGCTGGTGGCGCTGCTTCGCTGGTGACCTTTCGGCGTGACCGATACGGCGCCTGGGGGCCTGCCTGGGGACGCTTGCAGTGATGCTGGATGCCTGGAAGTCAATCGGTTAGCGCTCGGGAGCCGTGAAGCTCCCGTCCCTCTCCATGTCGCTGCTGGGCGCCATCACGGGCAGCAGGGTGCCTGTGCAGCCGCTGGCAGCCCACCGGGGCGCCGATCTGCCTCGTCTCCGATTCGCACCGCCGCCAGCGACGTCTGCAAGCCGCTCTCAGCCTCACCTTCTGGCCTTGGGTCCCTAGGCGCGCCCCGCCCGCCACAGCCCCGCCCAAGCGCATTTAAAGCAGCAGCAGGCACAATGCAGGCGACCGGCGTGCAGGCGCGGCCAGTGGCGACGGTGGGCGGCCGCCGCACGGCGACCCGCGCCGCGTCTAGCAACGGCGCTCGGCCCGTGGCAGCTCTGGAAGCCGGCTCACGCATCCGCGTGACCGCGCCAGTCAAGGTGCGAGGCAGCTGGGCAGGAGAGCAGCTCGGGCCCCTGCCAGCCGAGCGCGTTGGCTGCCGCCTACCGCTGCGATGGCGCCGCTGCGGCAGACCCTCGCACGTGTTATCGCCGCTCAATTTCATCTTACTGGTTCCCTCGACAACCAGCGATTGGTTCGCACTTGCTGCTGCTACTCTGCAGGTGTACCATGTGGCCAAGTTCAAGGAGGGGCTGGACCTGCAGGGGCGGGAGGCCACCGTGCTGAAGCCGGATGTGAGCAGGCAGCTGTCCTGTATTGGCGACTCTACTGTGCTCTGAGCTGAAAGCTTCATTTGGGTGGATGCTCATTTGCATGAGCATCCACCCATGCAAAGGGCTGGGTCAGGTTGCCCGCTATGCCCGCTGTGCGCCTTGCTGCATGCCTGCCCTGCAGAGCTGCCTGCCGTGCATTCAAACCCAGTTGCTGCGGTGCTTCCTCTAGTGCCACCTCTTGCTCTTGCTGATTCATTCCGCAGTTGTGCAGTGCACGCTGCCCAGCATCGCGGCTGCATATCCGACCTGTTTGCAACTTGCCTGCCTGGTGCTGATTTGATCATGTCTGAATCATATGCCCTGCAGGTGCGTGACTACAAGCACCACGACGGCAAGAAGCACGAGCTCTCGGCCAACCTGCCAGTGCAGGCAAGCCACTTTTGATATGCTCGTTATGCGTTGTCACGTGGCTGCTCAAGCGCGCAGCGCATTGCATTGCTTGTTTAAAAGATGTGAGTGCGCAGCACGTACTTCAGCATGCAGTGAGCTGCAGCATGGAGGCTGCGCTGTAGGCGCACTTTGCGCTATCATGAGTGGCCAGGCAGGATTGCCCGCCAGCGTGCTTGGGCTGCAGGCAGCGCACAAACCTTCTGCCTGCTTTGTTTCTACCCATACTGCAGGTTCAGTTCCAGGTGGACGGCCCCGATGGCAAGGTGATCAAGGTCCTGGCCCACCTGGTGAGCAGGCAGGCAGTTGCTTGGCTGTTGGCAGTCCCGACAGCAAGCCTGCATTTGCTGCTGAACATCCCGGGCAGTTGGTGTTGGCTGATAACAATCCCAGCAGCAAGCCGGTGTCTGCCCCTGGGCAGTCCTCCTGGCAGTCAGGTGTGCATGCCTTGCTGTGGCCCCAACATGGAGCTGCACTGCACCCAGACAAATCGAACCCACCCGGCTTTGCTACGCACACCCTGCAGGCTGAGGACGAAATCGAGGCGCTCTGAGCAGCGGCGGCAGCATGCAGTAGCTAGCTGTTGCGTGGCTGAGCATTGGCTATGGCACGCAGCAGCCCGCCACGGCACATCGTTTCCCCGTGGAACCGCACCCTGCTTCCAAATGGGGTTGCTGCACATTTCATCTTTTGCCCCCTAAACGCACGCCATATGATGAGTTCTCCTCAGGCCTCCCCCCATTTTTTTAACAGCACTCCTCACTGAACCCTGCTTTGGCCCTGATGCGTGTTGATGGACGCCCGCTAGTATCCGAGAGTGTAAGATTGACGATGTTGGCAGACAGGCAAACCAAATTATCCCCCAACAACCAGTTGGCCCTCACGCACTCATTACAGGCTGATAGCCGGCTGGCAAGGGGCAGCTGGACGCGTGAGCAAAAGTATCACAAAAGGCGGCACGGCCAGCCAATGCGCTGCCGGCCCATTGCTGCTGCGCTAAGCTAGGGAGGTACAAATGCGTTCTTGCAGGGCCAACCATGGCCTGGCATGCAGAGGACTATCTCTGCCATGCAAGCGCGTGGCTGCTGCACTAGTCTACAAAGGGAAGCAGGGCTGCTGGCCATCCTGCCGGGCGGCCTCCGCCAGTTCAGTCAGCTGCGCCACATCAGCCACCTCTGCCGCCCCCGTCAGCAGGCGGCGGCCAAAGCGCAGCGCGCGCCGCTCGCACACCGCCCGCACATCGGCGTCTGCAAGGGTTGGTATTGCAAGGGTTGTTAGGAAGGGCTAGCAGTACATCGGTGGCCAGGCAGGCAGAGGAATGAATGATGAGGCCCGACAGTGAAAATGGGGCACGCATGGCCCCTAGCTGGGCAGCCCTCGACATACACCTCGGCCCCCAACTTTTGCAACTTGCACCACCACCCCAGCATGCCTCTTCCGAGCGTGCTGCATCTCCTGCCAAGCTGTCCTGCCAGCAAGCACGGCATGCCACCCACGACAAGGGCAACCAGTAGCCCAGCTGCGCAGAGGGCCCTGCCAGTCCCTGCCGGTTCCAGACTGTGCAGAGCCCACCCGCAAAACAAAGCCAACCCACTGCTGTTGATATTGCGGCACCCACCCTGCAAAGGCCGTCCCACTACTGATGACCTTGCAGCACTCACCCGCAAACCAAAGCCAACCCACTGCTGATGATGTTGCAGCACCCACCCGCAATGCTGTCCATGTCTGCCACGTGAGCGATGCCCACCAGCCGCCGAATGATGACCGCTCCCCCAAACTCGAGCGAGTCGCGCCACAGGTCGGCCATGAAAGCCGCCTGTGCTGCCTGCTGCGCCGCCGTGCCCTGTTGGCGATGGAGGGGCAGGTTGGGATTGGATTGGGGTTGGGGTTGGAATTGGGGTTGGGCAGGGGCGGGTGGAAAGAGGGGCAGGCAAGCAGCTGGTGCACACATGACTGGATCTGTGCCTGGGCCTTGTGCATCGGCCACTCCCAGCCTGCTCGTGTGGACGCTCAACCACACTGCACAGCACAGCACGCCCTCCCAGCGCAGCACGCCCAGCCGGCGCGCACCCGCTCGTTGCCGCCGCCGCTGCCAAACAGCTGCGCCTGGTAGGCGTCGCCCTTGCTGCCGTGCGCGTCCCACAGAGCCAGGAAGCGGGTGCGGAAGCTGCCCCACAGCTCGCGCACACACTCCAGCAGCCAAGCCCGCTGCGCGCTGCGCGGCTCCGAGGCTGTACGGAGGAGGGGGAGGGGAGCTTGGGAGTGGGGGGCCAGGGTCTGTGCCATGCCCTTGGCATGGGGCAGGGGTGAGCGCCACGCCCTGCTCAGCCGCCTAGTGCCCAGTCAGGCAGGAAGAGCAGATCCCGGCACCCTGGCTGCACAGTGAGGTCGTGCATCTCGACCTCCTGCAACCTTGCTGCCGCATCTCGACCTCTGCAACCTTGTTGCAGCCAGGCGACTTCCTGCAACCTTGTTGCGGCCAGGCTTACCGGAGGCGTGGCCGTCCAGCGCGAAGAAGCAGAGCAGCAGGTTGGCGAGGATCTTGCCCACGTCAAAGGCCATGGGGCCGCAGTAGGCAAACTCGGGGTCGATCACGTACGTGGTCTCCTCTTCAGAAGAGGAACAGAAAGAATTAGCACTGGTTAGGGTTGTAGCAGGCAGACCCGTGGTAGACCATTACCTGAAACTTACCTTCAGGGCAGGTGGGGGTCGCATTGCAAACGGCATGCTGCTCAGGTGGGGTAAGCGTGCCGACTGCCTCGCAACAAGCAAACGAATGCAGGGACCAGGCTTGGCCTTCAAAAGCATGCGCACCCGTGGCCATGATTGAGCCGGTGTGCAGGTCGCCGTGCAGCAGCGCCTCCTGGTTCTGAATGAACTTGGCCTGCGCAGAGGCGAGCAGTTTGTGTGTGGTTTAAATGGTGTTGACGGGCGGGGTGTTGGTGGCCGGGGTGTTGGTGGCCAGGGTGTTGTGGCCGGGGTGCTTGCATGCATGCAGCACAGTCGCTATACTGCCAGGTGCATGCCTTGGTTTGTGCCATTGAAATGTATGCAGCTGCAGCAGCTCCGGGCCTGGAACGAATGCCGAATCCATGCTGTCGCGGCAGAGGGAGAGGGCGCACCTTGAGCTTGGCTGCCGCCACGCGCGCCGCCACATCAGCGTGCAGCTCCGCCACATCAGCATCCAGCTGCATGCAGGACAAGAGCGAGTGTTATGGCTGGGCGGCCACTTATTGTGGGACAGATTTTGATATGTGGCAGACACAAAAGTCACAAAAATCGACTTGCAGGCGATGCCAGGCAGGAGCTTGCCTGCGGGCTGGTGTGCCGGTTGTACTGCGCTGCGTAGTAAGGGTCAGTGAAGATGACCTGCCAGGCAAAGGGTGGGGCAAGAGTAAGTATTGACATTGCCTATACATGCACAACCTCACTTGTATCATAGAGCAGGCTGATGAGTTGGCAGAAGCGGAGCAGGTGCGCTGAGCATGCTAAGCACGCCCAGCCCCCACACCTGCTCCGTGAGGCGGCACATCTCCACATTGCTGAAGCGAGCGGCGTTGGCCCTGCACAGGAGCAGTTGGCGGAAACACTGGCTGCTCAAGCTGGGGGTTGGGTGCATGGCTGTGCAGCCATGCACAGCCATGCACAGCCCTCGGTGCATCGGTTTCAGGCCCTCGGCCATGCCCCATCCATGCCTCTCTATCTTGCCTGCCCCGGCTCGAGAGGCAGCCACCACACCACTAGTGGTCATCACTGTCCCCAGCAAAGCAAAGCAGGCTCACTTGAACTCGTCGCTGGGCAGCGCCAGCAGGCTGGTGTGGAACAGCGTCTCAGCCAGAAAGGAGGCCAAGTGATCGGCCAGCCGAGGGTAAATCAGACCTTGCACCAGGCCCTTGCGCACAATGATGTGCGGCGGCGCCAGGTACTGCAGGGCAAGCCAAGGGAGAAGGTGGTGTGCATTAGTAGGCAATGGGGATGGGGAGCAGTGGTTCTGGGCCAGGCCCTCGAACGCAATACAACCATTGGCGCCTAGTAATCTGGTGCACAGCGATCGTTGGGACGGACAGCAGCCTGGGCCCACCTCGGTGGGCAGTACCACACCTCCCTTGCACCACAACAATGCACAAATGCAAGCCCCTCCTGCAACCACCACACGCAAGCTGCGCTCACCTGCATGGCGATGATGCAGCACCGCCCTCATACCACAAATGCACAATGCAAGCCCCTCCTGCAGCCACCACATGCAAGCTCCGCTCACCTGCACGCCAGGTACACGACCGCCGTCATATTGCGAGCACACAATGCAAGCCAAGCATAAATGCAAGCTGCGCTCACCTGCATGGCGATGATGCACATGCGTGCATCGTAGTGGAACACCGCAGGCACGTGCTGTGGGCAGTGGGCCGCCTCAGCCACCAGCGCCTCCGCCTCGATGCGCACCCGGTCCTGTGGCGGAGGAAAAGATTAACACTGAATGAGCTTTACAGGCTTGTAAACGGCAACGCCTCCGCCTCGATGCGCACCCGGCCCTGTGGTGGAGGATCAGACGGAGGATTAGAACAGCCCAATGCAGCCGCATTTGTTTCACAGAAGTCCATAGCCGAAAGGTCGACAGGCTCCAAGCGTGTACGCCAGCACGAAAGACAGCGGTGTAAAGCAAACAGCCGTGCACGCACAGCCATTAGCACGGCAGAGCAAACTACACGCAAAGGCAAGAGAAGGCAACCAAATTACTCGCACCTGCGTGAGCGGCCAGCCCTCTCCCACGCAGCGCACAAACGGCAGCGCCTGCTTCAGGCACAGCTGGCCGGAGGGGCCGCTCAGGATGTACACAAAGTTGATGTTGCCGTCGCCCACCTCGTCCACTGCAAGCATTGGAAGGTGGGATAAGAACGAGGGAGCCGGCGTGATGCTCCGGCCTTGGCAGCTGGTGTGGCCATCCCCTGATTGATACGGGGGCGGGGAAGAGAAGGCGGCCTGGTTAGGCAGCGAGTGAACCCAGTTGAGGCAGGATCATCAGGGCGCAACGCGCACCCGTCCAGCCGGCGGCGGTCTCAGGCGGGCCCACGTGCTTGGCCAGCTGCGGGCGGGCCGCCACGTAGCCCTTCACCGTGTCACAGTTGAGGGCCACAAAGCCTGCAGGGGGGAGGGCAAGTGTGCGGGGGGGGAGCGTGCTTTGTGACTGGGTGCAGTTGTGTGACTGGGTGCAGTTGGAAATGCTGTGAAGGCCTCTCTAGCGTGCAAGCTCAGTGCACCGCACGCAGCTCATCACTGCCGGCCCCCACAGCGCCGCACCTGGCTGCGTGGCAAGCTTGCTGCTGCTGCCGTTTGCCGCCTCGCTGTCGCCATTGGCTGCCGCCAGCCATGGCCGGATGGCGAAGCCAGCTGCCGAGCTGCTGGCCGATGCCTTGGGCACCATGCCCTGTGTGTGCACAGGTGGGGAGGATTTGGAGTAATCAGCAGGGCGAGTTTACAATGCCAGCAGTGGGCGTGCAATGGGCCGCAGAGCCGCCCATGCCAGCAATGGGGCCTTTTGAGAAGCACGTGACCTGCACACCCAATGCTCGATGCTCCGACTCGTCTTGCAACCCAAGCTGCCGGCTCAACACTGCTCCCCCTTACCCCAACCCGTGTATGGCCCAGACCTCTCGCTCCTCGTCACCCGTTGACCACCCACTCGTCCACTCCCCACCAAGCACCACTTTGTCCACCCTCCCACCCACCCTGTCACTGATGATTTTGCCTGTCTCTGAATGTCACCACACCCAAGAGTGACCCATTCATGTCCAACTACCCACTCTCCCCACCCTCCACCCTCCCACCCACCCGCTCAGTGATGATGCCCTCAATCAGGGTTGCGGGCGTGACATCAAACGAGGGATTCCACACGCCAATGTCCGCCGCCACCTGCTGGCCCCTGAAGTGCGTGATCTGCAGCAGCGCAGAACGGAAGGTGCGCTCCATGCATTGAGCTTGTTGCGCTGCATGCACCATGCTGCCCGGGCGCTTCTCTGACCAAGCAAGGCCACAACCGATGCCGCAAAGCGCAAACCAGCGCAAGCGCCCAGCACCAGCAACACTCCAACTGCAGAATCCCCATGCAATCAATGTGCTGCCTGCTCACCTCCTCCGCCGCACGCTCCTCAATCGGGATCAGGCTGCCATTGTCCAGCTGCGGGTCGATGGTTGTGGTGGGCGCCGCCACAAAGAAGGGCACATCGTGGTGGTGTGCGGCCACCGCGTGGCAGAACGTGCCAATCTTGTTGGCTGCGGAGCGGTGGGCACGGCACAGGGGGAGCGGGAGTGTCGTGAATGCTGTGCTGCAAGGCCGAGCTTGGGCACGCGCTGCGCCCAGCAATTTTGCAAGCAGCCCAGCTAAGACACTAGGAGCTTCCAGCCTCCAACTGCCATCGCGGCCCACCTGTGTCGCCGTTGGCTG
>VFQQ010001007.1_pt1 | contig 44373 bp, 83 predicted proteins | sample 3512341 | NCBI WGS metagenome assembly VFQQ01 (sample SAMN10412373, study PRJNA504923) | tailings metagenome | isolation source: Relicate 2 Philex TSF1 revegetated site | place: Philippines: Tuba, Benguet | collected 2017-08-29 | reverse complement strand
CGGGCCCCAGCATTCAATCGCAGATCACCCACCAAATTCCAACATGAAGCCCTCCCGCTTGTTATGAAACAGGTTGTGGAACAGCCACTGGTCCTCGCCAAAGCATGAGTGCCAGGGCTCCTGAAGGTGGTTGGACGGGCAATACCAGATTGAATTGCGGCTGCAGCAGCCACAGCATCAAGCAGCGCCGGCCAGCACCCAATCACCAATGTCACAACAGCAGCAGCTCACCTCTGCGGTGGGCTCTCCGTCCTGCAGCTTGCTGAATTGGCAGGGCGGGTCTGGGCAGGCTGCCCAGTCCGGCACCTTGAAATCCAGGCTCACGTCGGCGGCCTGAGGCCAGGCGTGAGGCCGTGTGCGGCGGGGCACCGCCCACGCACCTGCCGCGCCACTGTCTTGCTGCTCCCGCAGCTGCTGTTGCTGCTGCCCACTGATGCTGGCTGCCTGGCCACTCTCCAGCCGGGCCAGCCGGGCGTCCAGCGCCTGGGTGCTCGACTTGACCGTCTGCTGCAGCGTTGCCACCTCAGCTTGCAAGCCATTCAGGTCACTGTGGCCACCACCTTCCTGTGCTGTCACGAGCTGGCGCACCTCCTGCACGGCGGTGAGCAGAAGCCAGGAGTGGATTCAGCGAGTTGGGAGGAATAAAGGAAGAGCGGCCTTTGCCGCCGTCGGCGCCGCCGCTGTAACGCTGTAACGGGCTGTAACAGCTGCGAGGCGGCATCCTTAGCACCGTACCGACATGCCTAACTCTGGCAGAGCAGCGCACGCAACGATGTGCAGGCTCAGACGCTCGCCCAGGCCAGCAGCTGCCGAGCTCACCCGCCTCCCTGCAATCTCATAGCACAATACGACGGCCAGTGCGAGCTTAACGACGTCCCGGCGCTGGCCGCTCCCCCGGAAGCAGTGGCATTGCTTTTACGACGGTCAAGGAGCTGTTACTGTCGCGCATGGAGACATGCAAGATCATACGGGCTGGAGGCGCCACATTGGCCGCCTCGCGCCAGCGCACAGGGGATCCAGGTGGATCAATTGCAGTGAATGCTGCCACTGGGTCTCTGGGACGAGCATGGTTCTTTAAAAAAGGCTGAAACGTTTTGTGACAAGCCTGGCCGTGACTTTGTGGGGGAATGGCGACTAATGCAGTGAATGCCGCCGCCGGCCAGGATGCTGCTGCCGCCTCCCACGGGAACAAACGCGATCCAGGGGTACATTTGCAGCCCCCTTGCAAAATGCATGCGGGCAGTCCGCCTATCTTGATCATCAACTCGGACTGGCAGTCAGCTCAAGACTGCTTGTATGCACAATCCCCTACTAGGCCCGGCTGCCACAGCCAAGCGGGCCGCTGAACCTTGCCTTCGTCCGCTGCTCCTGCTGCCGATGGTGATTTGCAGCACCATTGTGAGTGTGCGGTTATGGTTGACAGACTGAACAGGCGGCTCGGGCAGCAGCTCATGCAGGCGACGTCTTGCCGCCGCTGCAGGTCCGTCCTTGCACAACGCTGTATATGGCTTGCTAGCTGGAGTCCACTTGATCGGAGGCCATTACCGTGATCACTGTGGTACTTCATGTCAACCTGTTGTTCGCTGTATTTTCCATTGGTTGGGCTATCCGCACGCCTCCATGGCTGCCGTTGCGACCTCAGTAACTTGTAATGCAGCGGCCACTGCATGCTGGATTGAAGGCTTCCAACCAGCCGAGCAGCCTCCTCTGCATGTCCGTCAAATGACAGCTGCAATGGGTTCCCGAGGCCAGGCCCGGAGGCAGGGGCATGGTTCCAGGCTGCTGTACCACGTTATGCAGCGACCGAGGATCCCCTGTATCTGTGATGTGGCAGCATGAAGGCGCGCATCTGGTGGATTCCGCTTGCAACCACTGTCATCGCAACATATTCTGCACCCTGGTGCGTTCTTTGGCTTCCTGCCATTTTTTGCTTTCACCTCAATTGATGGTGCAAGGGAGTTTCATCAGCAGGCAAGCACGCATTCTTACAAAGCGTGGCCACCCAGGTGGTAAGGGTCAGACGGAGCATTGACCAGGCGATGAGTGCAGGCCAGCACAACCGAAGCCGCCTGTATGGAAGCCGACTTTATGGAAGCCGACTGTATGGCTAGTCCTCCAATCCTGCTTGGCTTTGCATAGGCAGCTGGCGGCTAGTGACAGGCCAACAACCCCCAAGTGGGCAGCAGCTGTCCCTTGCAAACCCTCCCGCCGGCATGTGTCCCACCGGCAGCGGCGGCTGCGCATGGGATGAGTGTGCCCCATGCTGCATACCGGTGCTGCAGCAGGAGCGCATGAAACGCGTCAACATAGTGAATTTAACCCGACAGCGACGCGTTAAAAGCTTCTCGCCTTTGATAGCAAACGCAGCGCGGCAGCAGGGTTCCACTGCTGATTTTAACAGCAGGTTCAAAGCTGGTGGTGCGCGGGCCACTGCCACCAGTTCCGGTTCTGGGTGGGCGCCCTCGCTGCCTGTCGAAGAGTCGAATGCTTGCTTCGGCTTGTGCCGTCGCGGAGCCTGGCAGCTTGTTGGCCGGCAAGCGTGGGCAGCCCGCTCTCCTAGAGACTTTGGGCCGCCGCTGGCGGCAGCTGCCGGGGCTCTGCCGCCAGCGGCGAGCTCGCATGAGCCTCACTGGCTTCACCTTTATGCCCCTCTGCTTTGCAGTAGCAAATATGGCACATCTTGGTGGAGGGAGCAGTGGGACCTCTCGCAGTCGCAAAGGATTCTGGGCGGCTGTCGTGCTAATGGGCACGCTCTCAGTCCTGCTGCTCTCGGTGCACAGACAGGTGCGAAGCATGCAGCCATCTTCTGGTGCGACATTGACAACTTTCCAATGACAGGAGCATGGTTGCAGTGCTATTCAAGTGAATTGAGGATTTCATATCTCGTGCACATCCATTTGCAGGGTTCTACCGGTGTCTTGCTGCAGTACACAGCGGGCAGCAATGCCACTGTCGCATCGTTGCAGGAACAGATTGATGCCCTCCGGAACGCGCAAGAACTGCAGGCAAGTTGGTAGTATGGTAGTCAGCATGCCGATTTCCATCTCCTGGGTAGCTTAATGTGCCTGTTACCTGCAACCTGGCCCTGGCGCTCGCAGGCTAACCAGTCTGCAAGCTTGTCGAACGCAGGGGGTAACATTAAGCGAGCAGTTGAAGGAATACAAAGAAGTTCGTGATGAGCTGGGGAAGCTGCAACAGACATTCACTCAGCTTCCGGAGCTTGAGAAGCTTCAGCAAGCAGTTAACGAGCTGCAGAAGGGCATGGCAGCAACCGCGCATGTGCCTGGGTAAGTGCTGGGCTCAGCTGCGCTCGCAAGGGTATGCCTGTGTGAGGGTAAGCACAGCCTCTGCAGCACGGAGTATGCAGGCGAGCTATGATAACATGTCCTTGCCACTGATGGGCAGATCTGTGCATGTTTTGGCTGACCCTCAACAGCCAAGTTGCTTTGCCCCATTTGCGCACATGCAGACCCGTCAAGTCTATGGACTCCAGCATCATGCTGCTGCAGGACGTGCCAATATGCCACATGGACAGCCACAGCAAGGTACCGTGGGGACTCTGTGCGGCTGGTAGACATCGTAAACAGCTATTGGCGCATTGTGTGCCCGTTACCTACCAGCCTGGGCTGACATGACATCAAATGCCCTTTTGTCGCGCCTCTACTGGCACAGGGCACAGTGGCTGACCAGCAGCGTCATGCCAAGCAGGCAGCTGCACAGTTGGATGCCCTTTCAGGCCAACATCAGCAGGAGCAGGAGCGTTTTTGCAAGGAGTTTACTGCTGGGCTGGCCAGCCCTGGCAACACCCCACACAATGACACATACACACGCGTGCCAGATGTACATGCAGTGGGCAACCCGACCTTTGCGTACCCTATGTGGGTGCACAGAGAGAGTGACATCGTCAGCAATGAAATAATGCACAACGGCGTGTGGGAGCATGCGGAGACGGTGAACATCCTGGCGCGCCTGGAAGAGTGGAAGCAGGTGCGCCTGGTGGACAGGAGTCGATTGCCAGTTGTCGCTTGTGGAGGCTGCCGTTGCCCTGCTGTCTAGCATTTGCTCCTGTTTTTGCTGACCGGCAGATAGCTCATCCCTGCAGGCCAAACAGCAGGGCTCCAGTGGCGTTGTGTTGCTGGATGTAGGAGCAAACGTGGGCTGGTTCACCCTGCAAGCTGCGGCAATGGGATACCACGTCCTTGCGGTCGAGCCGATGCCGCGCAATCAAGGCGCCCTTCGGCGCACCCTGTGCGAAAATCAGAAGCTGGCAGAGAAGGTAACACTCATCCCGAAGGTGAGGTTCGCGCGTTGTTGCCTGCCTACCCGCTGCAAACAAGTCAGCTGCTGTACATGGGGAGGATGCGCATAGTGCCTCTGTGGCTCGCTGCTCCCATCTTGTCCCCTTGCTGCCTGACCCTTGACAACCTCTGCTGTGGCTGTTGTGCAGGGTTTAAGTGATAAGCCACGGAAATGCCAGCTGTACGTCCTGAAATCGAACAAGGGCAACGGCACGCCCGTATGCGAAGGGGCAGCGTTCGCCAAGTGAGAACCCAACTGTTGATGCTTTCTCTACCATGCCAGCCAGCCAGCCTGTCATACTGGCCATACTGGCCATAGCTGGCAACTGTGTGCTTCATCTGCTCCTCGCGCTCTCTCACCCACCACCTCCACCAAATCTGCTGCCGCCCGACTGCCTTCCGCTTGCTTGTGCCTCAAGCTGTTGCTACCCCACTCGTCCTGCCAATGTCTTGCAGCTTGAAAGACAGCCCGGAGTACGAGCTGGCAGGCGAGTTCCCGCTCACCACCCTCGACGAAGTTTTCAAGGGCACTATGGAAGCGCTGACGGACCGTGTGCAGGTATGGGCAAGCCGTGGCCCTGCTTGCAAAGCCAGCTCACCAGTGGTACAGGCGACACCGATGCCTTGCCTGCCCCACTGCTGCACCACCATGCACTGCCGATTGTAAGATTTCCATGCCATCCGTCTGCACTGCAGGTTGTGAAGATTGACGTGGAGGGTTTCGAGCCGCAGGTGTATGCTGGTGGCCGCCAGTTCTTTGGTCAAGTGCAACCGCGCTTCATCATGGCTGAGGTGCGCATAAATGGGCTGGGCTGGGCTTTGCATGCATCACCGACGCAAGCGTAGAAGTGCATTCTAGCGCACCCACATGTGCTGCCTCGCTGCCCCATCAACTTGCGTGCAGCTGAACCAGGAGCGCAACAGCGCGACATCGCCACAGACGGTTCTGCACCTGGTAAGTGCCAGCTGCCTGAGCATCATGGGAGAGTTAGGCCCACCCTGCTGCACAACCGCCTTTGGCGGCCAACCCTCTTGTAACCCTCCATAACGTAGCCTCACCCTGTGCTCCCTGTCTTCACAGTACAACGACCTGGGTTACGGCGTGCACCTGCATGGCTTCGAGGGGCCGCTGCTGCTGCCCAAAGACTATGACCAGCTAGCGCAAACGCAGTTTGCACCCCCCACAATCAACAACATATACATGGAACGATTGAAGCCATGCGAAGCAGCCTGAGCGTGCTGTGCAGCAGAGCTACTGACTGTGCACATTGCCATGTGCCTGGCAGCAGTGTTGGCAACATGTGCAATAGCCCGGCAGCCAGCTGACCCTTACCTGTTTTAACTGCAGTCTAATGTAACCAAGTATGCCTTCTGCAGCAGCGCAGCATGAGCAGGGAGATGCCACGGTTTGAGGGGAAGGCGAGCAGGCAGCTGGGGCGTCGCGATGAGCTGCGAACTTCCTGAGTGCACGTGTGCCACATACACAAGTCCTAAGCGGAAGGAAGTTCGCTGCTGCATCTTCTGTCAAACTGAGCCACATGCAGTCAAGCAGATTAGGCGCGTCGCAGGGCGTGAGGCAACGCTGCTGTAGGGGCGGCAGCTGGACCCTTCCATCAATGCTGTACTCCGGCAGCACTTGATGCAATTCAGGAAAACACGCAATCCAACATCAAATTTGATGCGCATATCCTGACCCACCCTTCCCAAGCTCTGTCAGGGCAAGCGTTACAGTCATGGATGGCACAGCGGTAAAGAGCATGGCGCAGGGCACAAAGTGTGGACGACCACAACAATGGCACAATATGAAGCGCAAAAGCTGAATAATCTACAAAGCATCGCAGCCAAGCCGCATGACATCAAAATCTTTCTTTGCGAGCTCAGAGATGCGGTACAGCAGCTGCAGTTTGTTTTCTTCGCCTGGTGTGTTTTCGCTCGCAATCGCATCAGGGTTGGAAAGTGAGAAGGGCGGCAGGCGAAGGTTGATGGCAAAGTAATCACCAGACTTAATGTTTTGGTTTGGCTGTGCATCATAGCTGCCCACAAGCAGGTACTTTGCACCAGACAGCGCAAAGTTGTGCAGGGCATTCACGATCATTGGGCAGGAGAGGTGCTGCAGGGCATCGCGGCAGTGGATCAAATCGTACCCCTTGGGCAGCCGCTCGCGGGTCATATCTTTGACATCGAACTTCCAGTTGGTTTTGTTGCGGAAGGTGACCTTGTTCGCCTCAATCACAGGCCGTGCAATGTCCAGGCCTAGATAGCGGAATCCAGGCTGCTTGCGCTCCACTTGTTCGAGCACCAGCGGCATCCAAGCCATGCCGCCGCATGGCACATCGATCATGGAGCGAGCCTTCAAGTCGATGATTCGTTTCAAGAGCAGCTCACGGGTGTGGACCGTTTTGTTGAGCGATGACCCGCTCCCACTTCCGTTGCCATCGGTGCCCCATGCGTGCTCTGCAAAGTTGAAGGAGGAAGGGCGCCGCAGGGTAAGCACAGCTGGCAGAAGTTGAACGGCAGCAGGCCTTTTGAGCAGCTTGAAACAGTCCTATCCTTGCACGACTGATCATGCACTGATCAGCAGCAGCGCTGCACATCAATGTTTCGTTTCAGGGCAGCCTGAAGAAGCTGCCGCCAACGCCGCCACTGCAGACTGCAAAATACAAGCTGACTGGGCCCCGCACCGGCGTAGATGCCTTCGAAAGTGGCTTGCAGGTGAGCAAGAGACTCCTGCCGACAGACGGTCAACAGGAAGGGAGTCTGGGAGCATAGCAGCAGCAGTGACAATGCCTGCCAGCCCAGCAACACCAGCTTGGGTGCTTCGTCTACCTACCTGCTGATTTCTCGTCATGGTTAGGTTCTTGAGGGCGGCCAGCTCAGCTGCAATAGCTTGGCTGCTGCTTTGCTGTGCTTGTTGCAGGGCAGCCAGCTCGCTGCTCAGGTCCTGCCCTTGCTGCACGCTTGCCTCCAGCTGCTTTTCTGCAAGGGCCTTCAGCTCCTGCAGTTCAGGCATGCAGTTCAGGCATGCCTAACAGTCAATTGCAAGCAATGTAAGCACCCTGCATGAATATGGGCACCATGGTTGCAGGTGGTGGGCCGCACGCAATAATTGCACAACCCCACCTCAATTTGTGCTGCCAGCTGCGCCAGTGTGGCAGCCAGCTCGCCCTCTGCAGGAGTGAGAGAACAGTCCAAAGCTGTGAAGGGCAAGCAGGCCCATATTCATACTGCAAGCCGCTGTCAAAGTGAAGCCCTTGCAGATGACATCTCCATGACACCAGCATGCAACCCAAGAGAGGAAAACAGTATGATGCACCAGCTCCTGCCTGCAGCAAACGTTGGTCCAGCCCTCCTTAGGGTCACGGAAGCAGCGCCCTGCAGTTTCAGGATTGGATGCTCGTCAATGACACGCCGCCACAGTCCAAATTGCAGGAGTTGCACATGATGACACGCCTACGTGCACCTCCACACAACGGACTGGAGCACAAATCGGACCTTGGTCTGAGCTGCCATGAGCAGGATCAGGAGGACCGCCGCCGTGATCGCCAACAGGTACAGCAACCAGCGCCCCTTGCTGGTACTGTCAGGAAGCCCGCGCACCCCGTCCATTGCGGTGCTCTGCAACTTAAGGGGAGCAAGCAGTAAGGGTTGCCGCCAAGGGGGGAACCGCCGCCGCCGCTCGTGTACTGCCCGCCGAGGGCGCCCTGGCCGAGGCTCAAGTGCAGGCGCAAGCCAGATGATTAGCACAAGCGCCGCTTCACCAGGCCAATTGAGGCGAGGTGCCAGCCTGCGGGGGACGCCACACAGCCCTGGTTGTGAAGCGGCCGAAGGCAGGGCGCACTGGCTGCCCTTGGCTCTCACTGACACAGCACACGTGCGTCCACGAGCTGCGGATGGCAGCCTTCAAGCGCCAGGAGAAGAAGGGGCGGTGCGCATGTGTTAGCAGCATGGAGCTTGGTTCGGAGCCCTTTGCCCGCGCTGGCTTCGCCGATGAATGTCATGTCAGCCGGACAGCATGAGCGACGGAGCGGCGGGCTTCCCGGGCGTGCGCAGGCGAGACCGGCAGCTGGGGCTTTACCTGCCCTGCGCCCCTGTCGCCCCTGCTCCGATCTGATCGCTGCCTCGATCGCCTTGATCGCAGCCTGTTTGGGCGGGGCGGCTTCCCGGGCACCGTCAAGCTCTCCCGCAAGGCCCGCGGCGCTGAGGGAGAGGCACAGCAGCCTGATGATGCGGAGCTGCAGCGTGGAGTGGCGGCGCTAGCATTGGGGGAGCGGCCAAGCAGCGGCAGCGGGCGGCGGCAAATGGTGAGCGGTGGCGCCACGGGCGATCGCCGCTTATGCGCTCTGTTGCCTGCAGCTACACACTGTGAATGGCATGCCCTTTCACCAGAAATCTCATCCTTGTTCGCAGGAGGCCGTGAGCAGCAGCTCCCCGCTGCCCCAGCAGCAGCAGGCGTCGTCGCTGGGCGCCAGCGGCAGCAGCTCACGAAGCGGCTCGTCACAAGACGAGGCGGCCGGCCAGCAGCAGCATGTGCAGCCGGAACGAGAGGGCGTGCAAGTGGCGATGCTGCGCAGCATGAGCAACACACGAATAGCCAAGTTCAACCGGCTGTTGGGCGAGCAGGTGCGCATTGGGGCGCAGCCCTGCCTCTGCTATGCTTTGCAGTAGAAGGCAAGTGGGCCACGGGGTAAGAGATTGCTGCATGTTCAGCCACATTGCGCAGTCGCACGGGCAGTCTGCCCACCAGCTCCCTGCATCTGCTGGCACCACCTCCTCAGGTGGTTGAGTTGGACGCGCTGCGTGAGCTGAGCTGGAGCGGCATCCCGCCCACGCTGCGCCCCACCTGTTGGCGCCTGCTGCTGGGCTACCTGCCCCCCAACCGGGAACGGCGTGAGCAGGCGCGCATTGGGATGCATTGCAATGCCAGCCAAGGTACTATTGCTGCCAGAAGAAAATAGCTGCGGTGCTCATTGGCAGCGCATTGCTTGTAGTGGGCTGCTGACCTAGCCTTGCATCTGCTATGTTTGCAGATCCTGGCTCGCAAGCGGCGGGAGTATCGAGACATGGTGCCTGACTATTACGATTTGGCGGCCAGCGGGGCGGAGCAGTCAGGGGAGGAGCTCGGGGCGCTGCGGCAGGTGAGCGGCAGCAGCGGCGCTGGGCAGGGCAGGCGGGTGCTGGTGCAGCTTGCTGTTTGACGCATGTCGGTTGGCAACAACACCACAGCTCTCACAAATCAACACTGCAGCGCAACTTATTTGCTTGCCTGCCTGCTGTGTTTCAGATGGTCAGGCAATGCCCTTTACTGCCTATGCCGTCCTTGCGCAGGTGGCAGTGGATGTGCCGCGCACGGCGCCGGGCGTGCCCTTCTTCCACCAGCCGCAGGTGCAGAAGTCGCTGGAGCGCATCCTGTACATCTGGGGCATCAGGCGAGTGCCTCTGTGCTGGCTTATTCTTGTGTGACATTCTTGTGAGCACGTGCTGCCCCTTGCAGCTGTTTGCTGCCTGCACACTGCAGCAAATCGCAAATCTACCTACTGATTAGTGCTGCCATGCTTTGCCGTGATGTGTGCACTGCATGTTCCGCTGCGACATAGCATATCGACAACTCGCCCTTGCTGCGCTGGTGCAGGCACCCTGCCAGCGGCTATGTTCAGGGCATCAATGACTTGGTGACCCCCTTTATGGCGGTGTTCATGTCGGAGCATTTGCAAGGGCCCATGGATGGCTGGTCGGTGGATGGCTGCAGCGAAGAGCTGCTGCTGGATGTGGAGGCCGACTGCTACTGGCAAGTCGCATTGATCAGGGCTGCTAGATGCTAGTTGGCTTACACAGCGGCACAGCAGGGGCACAGCGGCACAGCTGTTTCTGCAGCTTGAGTTCTGATCAGACTGGCGGCGCTGTTTTGGCTGCCACCTACATGAAGGCCCTGCATAGTTGCAGCCTGCTATGCTTCGCGCTGACTGAGCAACTTATGCTGCTTGCCGCTCCCGCCACTCGTGCAGGTGCCTGTGCAAGCTTCTAGACGGCATTCAAGACCACTACACCTACGCGCAGCCCGGCATCCAGCGCACAGTTTTCCACACCCAGGAGCTGGTCAGGTCGGTTGTGATGCAAAGCAGGGCATGAGCAGTCAATGGCAAGGCGCATGTGTTGAGTTGGGCAGGAAGCTGGGGCTTCAGGGACCTGAAATCATGGCATTGCACAGCTCCCATTGCATGCCTTCAGGCTACCCTGTGGCTGCATTGCCCCGCGCAGGCGCGTGGAGGAGCCGGTGGCGTCACACCTGGAGAAGGAGGGCCTGCAGTTCATCCAGTTTGCTTTCCGCTGGGTCAACTGCCTGCTGCTGCGCGAGGTGCCGTTCCCGCTGGCAGTGCGGCTCTGGGACACCTACCTAGCAGAAGGGTGCGTTTGGGGCGGCATTGATGTTGTGTTTTTGGAAGCTGAGTGCGGCAGGCAGCTGCCCAAGCAATCAAGCAGGTCCATGGGTTCTTGAGGTGAGACCCCAATGCTAATTGCGCTCCGTGGCCAACTTCCCCCCTGCCTGCCCATTCGTGCATGCAGCTCGCAGCTGAAAGAGTTTCTGGCGTACACACTGGCAGCCTTCCTGCTCAGGTGCGAGTTTGCAGTGTGCTGTGCTGCGCTCTCAACAGGTGGCAGTGCGCAGCCCTGCCCTGCCCACCCACTTGCCCACCCGCTCCAGCTCACTCACCGTGCTCCACCCCTGCTTGCCCACTTGGGCAACATGCAGCTGGAGCGCGCAGCTGCGGCAGCTGGAGTTTCAGGAACTGATCATGTTTCTGCAGAAGCCGCCCACCTCGGCGTGGGGTGAGAAGGACATTGAGCTGGTGCTGTCACGCGCGTACATGTGGCGCGCCAGCTTTCAAGGCGCGGCCAGCCACTTCTCATAGTGCTGTCCTGCCACCTGACATGGGCAGCCAGCACCTGTACAGTAGGACAGCTAGCTGTACACAGAAGGACAGCCGCTAGGCGCCAGGCCCGTGTGATTAGTTGCACTGTTGACAGCATGTCACACATGTAATGCCACTCTGCTTGTTGTGCAAATCATGCTGATGCAAAGCAGCAGCTCACGGTTGCAGAGGGTGCAAGTGAGGCGGGTGCAGAGCAGCACACTGTGATGGTAGCGGTCAGCTGGCTTTTCACATTGGGATGCAGGGCAGTAGGTCAACTTGCTGCTGGTGTTGCATTCTTGGCAGCAACTGCCCTGCCTGTCCATGCCCGGTTGCATGTGTGTCTGTTGGTCATGCGTGAATGGCAATATCAATGAGTTAGCAGGCACCATCTTTTGTTTTGCTCGTGCTGTCCGAGATGAGCGGCAGGCTTCTGCTGTGCTGGGCTATAGTGTCCGAAGGTGCGGCCGCTTGGACCAGAACTTGTTGAAGAGGGGTTTACCGGGCGGGCCTGTGCAAGTCAGATGAATGGGTTTCAGTCGCACAACCGCCAAAGGGCCATTGCATCACTGGACTCTCACTGCAAGCGCCAGCACAAGCACGCTGCTTGTAAACCACAGCAAGACTACATGATGCTGCACCTCCACTGCCTGTCACCTGCAAAATGCACCAAGAAGTCGCCGTCCTGATATGTGCCGCTGGGGTGGCAATCCTGGCCCGCATAAGAGTTAAATCCTCGTTGTGGCAGAACTTTCAGCCTGCTCATTATGCGCTCCTGCTGACTGAGACTCCATACCACCTGCAGCGCTTGACATGTGCACGCCTTAAGAGCAGTGTATCTAAAAACACCGACGTCTGGCACATCATTGCTTACCATCTGCTCTGGGTACCAGCCCCAGCGAATTGGCCAGTCGCCCGGGCCGTCACGAATGCCGTCCCCATTGTGCATGTACACTTCTGCTAAGAACATCCAAGACCAGGTGGAGTTGCGGACAAGCATTGTCCCGCAGTTGATCCCGCCGCAGTCTGCAAATCGAAGGCACAGAAAGACCAGAGGCTTAAAGCACATATGACAGCCAACGTGCATGTTTCAGTCAGCATGTGGCGTGCCTGTGTAAAGGAATGGTGGACTGCTCGAAGTCAGCTAGGGCAGCCTGGCAGACAGTGGCATCAATGCTGGGCACCAAGCCGACAAGTCCTCTTGGCAAAGCTGCTCGTGCACGGACCTCTGCTTAATACAACGTTGTACTGAGCATCCATGAATGTCTCAAGGGGGATGGTGTGGTTCATTATGATTGTGTCCAGATCGACCTGCAAGCAGCAAGGAGGGCAGCACAGAGCAATAGCATGCAGCTTCCAGCAACAAATGCAGGCACGCGCTGGCGCCAGGGGCCAAGCGCTGCACCGCGGAGTTGACGTGGTGTTCAAGGCCTGCCACCTTGGCCACGAGCGCACGTCAGCACAGCATACACTCGACCTTGCCTCGTCCTGGCTACAACCGGCTCTCCTGCCCACGCACCATCCACACCCAGTCAAACCGCCGCAGGTGTATAAGCGCGCCCAGCCATTTCAGGTATAAAATGTGCCTGGTTTCAGAGTGAGGCAGGACAGAAGTTGTTAGGCAGATGAGGAGGAGGCAGCAGCAGCAACAGCAGCTGGGAGCAAGATTACGTTGCAAGGTGTAGCCTTGCTACAATCCATTCAAAGCATTCAGCCATCCGGAGGGCAGGCAGTTTGGCAAGCCAAGCTGACTCACTTATCACCATGCATTGTGACGTTGCCAAACACCACCACTTCGTAGCCATGCCTGGCAGCATACTCGTGCTTATCCCCTGCAGCATAAGCATGGTGGCAGCACAGAGGGACAAGTTAGGGATGGGCAGGCCAACTGCTGGGTTCCTGCTGTTCCACACACCCACTGGCTGTCCTAGACACATGAGCAGGAGGCTGGACATTGGCAACACAAGGTGCAGAATGCGCTCACTCAATGATCGTGCATACATGTTGTCCTGGTTTTCGACGCCTGGTGCTGCGCTGTACGCGACAATGATACCTGCAAAAGGAGGCGGTAGGGGCTGCATGGGAGCTGCACAGCAGGCATCCGTTGTTGCTGAGCGAAGTGGTGCAACAGGGCGACCTTGAAAAAGCACAATTTTGGAGCTGCTCGCGCACCTATTCTAGCCTTGCTGCCATTCGGCGGCAGCGCCGCATGGGGTGGGTCACGCAGGCAGCTGATGGGCTCAGCAGCTGCCACCCCAGACTTGATGGCCTGCGTTCCAGCCATGGCTGCCTCCATCTCCTTGTAAAACACAGCGTAGTCTATTGTTTCACTTGGCGGGTGTGCAAGCAGGGGCGCCAGCTGGGAGGGGTGGCTGGCGGGGATGCCGCCGGCGGCCAGCTCGGAGCAGTGAAGCAGGAAATCAGCTTGTGTTGACCACTGGGCCAGTGGTGGCGACGCCAGCGGCGGCGGCTCCACATCAGACTGGTGCCTCTGCGGCTCTAACTCCTCAACAGCGCCGTCCATGGCTGCATCAGAATGCATCAGCTGTGGCCTGCCAAGGACAGGCAAGCAGGGCAGACGAAGCGGTGGTTGCAGGAGCAAAGACCAGTTTCTGCACAATCACGCTTGCATAGCTTGTAACCGCTATTTACCTAAAAGGCTGCGACATTGTGCTACTCGGCTGCAACACCGTGTCACTCCTCAAGCTTGATATCACAACCACCTGCACAGTTGCAAGCAGCGGGTTCATCAGGCGGTCGGGAAGACGGCAATTGGGGGAGGGCCCTTGTGTTCATCCCTCAGCCTAGCTGATCGCCTACCGTCACTATAATCGACCCAAGAAGGCCGGGCGCGCGTCTTCTGCCCCACGACCTTGCGGGTGCCATCGTCCCCAGTCCGCGGACAGCCCCGCCCTTGGCGTTTGACTCAAGGAAAGCGTGGTCAATTACCAGCGATACACCGCCCGGGGTGAAGAACGCGACCCCACGAACCGACTGCAGCGCTTGCGTTCAGCTCCTGGCTGATAGCTGGCCGCAGCGTAGTATGGCAGCCAGAGTTTCAAGCATTGTGCGCCGGCTGTCCGTCTGCCTTGCACACTTTGCTGCCGACGCGCATGCGGGCGTCACGCCGTTGCATGCCCGACGGCAAGGGCAGACATTTCACCGGCCTCCGTCTCAACAAGCTCTTGATCGTCAGTGAAGCTATTACCTGCATTGCTCACAGCCGCACCCTTTGCTTTCCCCCATGCCCTGAATGTTTGCGCAGTGCGTGCCCCCATTGTGCAACTTGGTTGCATCAGAGCCAGGCTGGCTGGCTTATGATGCGACCCATGAAGCAACACGCCGACATTCACTTTTGCTGGGAGGGGCAGGCGTCATAGATGTTTGGCCACAGCCGCACCTGTCGGCCAAGCTTCCTCCTCCTCGCGTTCCTGCATCGCCAGCGGCAGCGCAGCACACGAAAAATGTCCCTTCCAGAATGATGCGCCGGTTCAAACTGACTAGGAATGTTGTTTTGCAGTTAGAAGTGATGTGCGAGAAGCAGACAAGCTGCACTGCCTGACAATCAGGCCTGCCGCCGCATTGACGGAGCATTAGTGGCACCAGCAAGACGGAGCATGGGGACTGCACCCTGTCTCGCAAGGTTCATGACCTGTGGTCTTGCTTGTGCTGCCTGCCGCTGGGAAGAGGCTGAGCACCAATTACCTGCTTGTGGGCAGCTATGATGCGGACGTTAACATGAACATTCACCCTAGCAGTTAATTTGACATCAACCTGCGTATGCCGCCATTTTTGCTCTCCAACCCCGATGCTGTTCAAACACTCCCTGCGAAAAAACAAACTGCAGCTGCTGTACCGCATGTCTGAGCTTGCTACAAAAGATTTTGAAGCCATGCAGCTTGGCTGCTCACTGTTCCCTGATTGTAGTATGTTAACTTCTGTGATGTTCTGGGTAATGCAATAGCTTGGCTGCTAGGCATGCACACCAGGAAGTGGACAGCTAGGACATGGAGAAGGCAGGCATGTGGCGCAGGTGCCCTCTGCGTTCTGCACACATGGTGACGCGTGGCCCACGGACAGCAGCATCAAAATTGCATGGTGGGTGCCACAAACTGTGCAGTGCACACGGCTTTGCTGCCAGGCATCACAACAGGAAAAGTTGCAAGGAAGCAATGCCAGCCGGAGGCAGTTTGGGTGCGGGAGGCCCAGCCTGATTGCTGCGCATCATGCGTCAGCCTGTGAGGGAATGCCCAGCCATTTATTCAACCTTCGTTGCAGCTTATTAAGCACGAGAGAAGCTGCATGTAGTGCCAGTCACAGCAAAGAAACGCGTTAGGCTTCAGGCGGCGGCGCATCCAGCGTGCTGAGACGCCAGGAGGAGCACGACCGATGCTGCACTGCGCAGTTCCTCATTACGGTTGTCAGTTCCTCATTACGGTTGTCTTATACTGCAAGCTGGGCCGCCCGAGGCACGCTTGGCCCTCAGCAAGCAGGCACCCAGCTCGTGCACCTGCCGCGCCAGAGCAGGTTGCACAGCCGCCCGACTGTGTTGACATTGAGGCCCGTTGACCTGAAAGCAGCGCAACGCGGCCGGCGGGTCCTAGACCGCCACTGTCGCCCACCGCCGCCGCCGCCGCCGCTTCTGCTGGCGCGCGATGGAGCTCATCAACCCAGCCCCCAAGCTGTATGAGCGCAAGACCACCCGGCGAAAAAGAGTAGTGAGTTCGTGTATGTGGGTATGGCAGATCGTGTCTGCAGCTGGCGGCAGCTGGGCAGTCCCCAGGGATGGCCTAGACACGCTTGCTTAGCGGCGCCATGTGGCAATGCAACCCAAACTTGCATGCCATTCCCTTTCAGGAACAGCCAGTTGATGGTGGCGAGCAACGGGAGCCAATTGATGCACTTGAGGTTTTTGAGGTGTGCAGCACATCGGCGGCCCAGTTATGGCCGGCTGGGATGTGGCTGCCGCTGTCATTTGGCTTGCTTGGCAGCGCCGCCGCCCGAACAATCCCGAACAATCAGGCTCATACATGCTGCGCCCCACCTTTCACCCACATGCAGCACATTCGCGACATCGTTGACCCCGAGCACCCATACACTTTGGAGCAGCTGAACGTGGTGACCGAGGAGCAGGTGGAGGTGGATGATGTGGCGGGCACAGTGCAGGTGCGGCTGGGGTGGAATTGGAAAGAGGTTGAGTGAGCTGGCTTGGACTGTTCTGGCCGGCGGGTGTCCTGGGCCAAGCGCAGCTGAGGTGGCCTGCAGTAGGCCGGGTAGGGGGATGGAACGCTGCTGTGCGCTGGTGCACCTTCGTGGATGTATTGATCAGGAACAGTTGCCCCGAACACCATGCAGGTGCGCTTCACGCCCACCGTAGAGCACTGCAGCATGGCCACGCTCATCGGGCTGTGCATCCGCGTCAAGCTGCTGCGCGCGCTGCCGCCACGCTTCAAGGTGCCGTGTCATGCAAAGTTTGGGTGGTAGGACCGACACATGCTGCAGACCAGCAGATCAACAGCGGCAGGCAAGCTGGATGGCTGCATTTGTTGCCTGCACCTGCTTTATACCCACCGTCGCCCGAAGTTGCGGCAATATCCACACAATTCCACGCTGCCCACCCACCCCACACCACCAGACCGACATCCTGCTGACCCCCGGCAGCCACGCCAGCGAGGCGGCGGTGAACAAGCAGCTGGCGGACAAGGAGCGGGTGGCGGCGGCGCTGGAGAACCCAAACCTGCTGCAGATGGTGGACCGCTGCCTGCGGGGGGCTGCCTAGAGGACGTCTGTGTCCATTTAGCCCTGTGCTGCTTGGTCATAATGTGCATGAATGTGGCAGACTTGTATTACCACCTTGTGCCGCCACAGATTTTCAGGCCTTTCGCCCAGGCCATACTGCCACCTGCCATGCAGGCACTGGCACCTTTGCATTGTATAAAGCAATTAATGAGACACCAGGCTAGAAAAATACGCTGGATCTTGCAGGCTGCACGGTCTGCTGTTCCAGGGGGTCAAAGGGCGCTGCAGACTGCCTTTACAGCATTGTACATTGACAGAACATTAGTATAAAATAATATCAATCCATAGGTGCAGCGAGGAAGGGAATTGAGGTGCAGTTGGGGTGCCACCACAAGGGGTTTTTAGGGCAGTGTGGACCATGGCAGCGATTGCCGCCGTCAGGATTCGCACAGGCAGGGTACAGCGTGAAGCAGCATGTCTGCGCCATGGCCAGCTCATCTGCCAGTGTATAGCGCTTGTCGCACTCAGGGAAGGTGTCATGGGCACTCACGTTCTTGGCCAGATCATGCAAGTATTCCTGCGGCCAGTGCTTGTCAAAGGCCTTCCAGGCGTGCCCAAGGATGTCCGAGGGCCAGGCACAGGTTCGAAAGTAGCGCCTGAAGGTGTCGGACTGGCTGATTGGGTTCCCTGACAGGTGCAAAAATGGGCCAGGAGGAAGAGGGCGGGCGTGAGCTTGGCAGTCCAGTAGGGGCAGATTTAGGCACGTAGCTTGTGCATGATTGACCACAAGTGCAACCCAGATGCGCTGCGCTGCGCTTCAGCAGCGCCGCACCTGGCTCGACCACTGTATCGCCAACATAGTCACGCCAGAAGCCCTGGCCAGGGAAAAACACCCGGATGGGTAGGTGCTTTGGCAGGTCCAGCAGACGGTCAAACCTTTCCCTGCGTGCAGAAGCAAGGGACATCAGATAGCGGCCAACACGAGTGGGCAACGGCAAGTAAGCACAAGCTGCCGCAGCTGCCCAGCGCATGGCTCGCCTGAAACACTGCAAGTAGTCAGGTTTGCCCCGCTTTTCCTTGCATTCAGGCATTGGCGGCTCTACTAGCTCCATCATATGGTCAAGGAGGTCGCCGTTATCCCAGTTGAGTTGGGTTTTATCCAGGACTGCAGGCGTAAGGCGGCAATGGAGCACAGCAGTGATGGTAAGTGTGCTGGTTGCCGGCAAAGGCAAGCATCCTGCACCTTGTTACATGCGTCCACTGCAACACAACCCCCCAGACCAGGCAGCACACTTGTGCCCAGCTTGATCCATTCTTCCAGGAAGCAGTAGCCAAAGGGGGTTGAGCGAACCATCACCGCAGCCGATGCAACCTCGTAGTCCTGTCTGCAAATGCCATCAGGCAGGGTACAGCCTACCTAAAGCTGGCAGGCAATGCAAGCACGAGCAGACGAGCGGCAGCACGGGAATGGTCGGCAGGCAGAGCACAGCGCTGGCAGCAAGCAGCACGGAGCCGCCGTAGGCAAGAGAGAGGCGGCGGCAAGCCCTGCGACCGCACTGGCGCCCACCTGATGTGCAGCACGACATCCTCGTGAACGGTTAACCATTTGTCTAAGGAATGCTGCATGTTCAGCACACAAGTGTCGCCATCCAGGGCGAGCACCCACTGGTAGCTGCCCAGCATTCGTTTCTGAATGTAGCGCCAGCGTGATGTGAAAAAGTGATGGATCGGCACACCTTCATCAGTCTGGTCCCACTCGGCGCGGCTGCCAGGAGATGGGAGGAGAGGGGCGGATGGTGTTTGTGGTTCATGGGGCAACTGCAACGCTTCCCTCCATGGCCATGGCACCCACTGCAGCTGCTCCCAGCGCGGCATGCTGCACATGCAACGCACTTTATGAGCGCAGAGTGGAAGCCATAGCGATGGCGGGATGCATATGCGTTTATGTGTCCAAGGCCCGTCAACCGCACTGCATCGGGCTCCGTTGCGATGACAATGCCCAGCCGCGGCAGGCTGCATTGGTGGCAAGGCAAGGAGTGAGCAACTAGATAGGGCGCCGTGCAAGGCAAGCAAGCACACACAGATGGCCCATGCCTGCTGGCCAACGCACACACCTGTTGTAAGTTGCTTGCGTGTCCTGCCAAAAGGGCTCTGCCGACACCCTGCTTATGCATGCCTCCATCGCAGGGCGTGATACATTGAACGCCCAGGCCCATGTGCCCGCAGGTGGCGGTGGCGGCGGTGCATGCGCTGGAAGCTTGGTAGAGGTGCCAAAGGGTTGGCTGCGCAACGCGACAGTAGAGCAGACGAGCAACAGCACAGCTGAGACCACTAGGTGTTTGTGCTGCCACAACTTCCGGCCCTGGATTGCGAGAGAAGCGATGAACAGCGGCAGCCTGTACTAGGGGGAAGGGTGGCAGTTGGTTGGCGGTCTCCCTTTCGTGCAGTTTGCAGCTAGTGCAACTGCCGCCGCACTTGCGTTGAAAGCAGCACTTGCCTGCCCTGTCGAGCGCGCATGTCTCTGCGCTACCACCCTGCTGCGTGTATGGGATGTAAGGAAATGAAATTTGTGCAGTGCCTGTCTCAAGAGTGTGGCGGTGGCGGCGGCAGCATGGCGGTGGAGGCACTAGCGGGGCTCGCTTTTGCACAGCTCCTGGCAGAATTTGATTGACCACCGAGTTGGGAGCCGCGGGCTGCAGCAGCGACGCGAAGGGGAGGAAGACACGCTGCTCCGCACACCTGCGACGCCACAGAGCCTTTACGATAGATGTGGGTTGTCTACAGCGTCTAGGATTGCGAGGCTGCTGTCGCACCTGACGCGTGTCCGCCGCTTGGCCTCGACCAGCTTTTCTTGGCGAGAAGCAAACTGCACGCCTTGTGCGCTCGCTTTCCCACCACAGGCTGGCCGGATCCTTGCGGAAATGGAGCCTGGACTGTAGCAAACAGCCATTCCCACCTTCCCGCCTCTGTGGATGCATTGAGCGCCTAAATGCCCCTTATTCTGTTGTTGTCGGCGGCAGCAGATCTCAGCAGGCACACACAGTTGCAGGTGCACACAGTTGCAGGTGCTCCAGTGTACAGTAGAGCTGGTGGCTGTGCCTGGGCTGCTCTCCGATGGAACCTGTCTTTCAGCAGTTGTCTCCCAAGACCGCATGCAACCTGCCATTGCCTGCCGCTCGTCAGTTGGCGATAATTGACGGCTACATTGCGTTTGCATGCAGCCCTACGTACGCGGGCGCTGTCAAGGTTTCCTTGTCATAAGCAATGGTGGACAGCAGACCAGCAAAATAGGCTGGGTCCTGCGGGCTGCCGTTCCTTGGCAGCTCCGAAGGGTTGGATTTCTCCTGAGCGGCAATGTTCAGCTTGTGCTGCTCCTCTGCTGCTTTACTGCAGTCCATGCCCAGGCTGGACTCTACCAGCGCGACGAGCATCGAATTTGCCCAGCCAAACCACTCCCGGCTGCATGCGTTAATGTCATTTGCGTTCACTGCATAGGAGACAACACAGAGCTATGCTCAGTGCAAACATGATGGAGTGCACAGCCAACTTGCATGCCTGCAGTAACGCAGCAGCGCCAACCCTCATCTTCGCCTTACCAGACTCATGCATCAGCCCATTGTTGCACTGAGTTTTTAGCAGCAAGCGCAGCATCTCTGCCCGTTCCTCAGGAGTAGAGGCCGTCAGGCCCTGCACCATGAGGGCAAGGGGCCAGACCTGCCCTGCCCGCGTATGTGCCGAACCGACTCCCTTCAGGTGGGTGCCAGAGAAGTACTGCACGAGCAGTGTTGGGGAAGTGTGCAGTGAATTGAACACCTCACAATCAGGTTCTGGATACAATTGACTGTTTGGCGTGCAACACAAATCTTGTCCGCAATGCATGGACAAATGTAACACAACCGGCCTGATTGCACAGCAATGGCTGGCGGGTCTGCAACACGTCCCTCACCAGCGGGTTCTTGCTGCTCAAGACTCGCTCGCGGGTGGCTTGGTAAACCTCCGCATCATATGGGTAACCCAGCAGCGGGATGGACAGCAAGCTGGGCACATTGGCATCATCGTAATCGGTCTGCAAAACAAATCGCACGCAGCTTAGGCAGTGTATGCGTCAACGAAGCCAATGCAATGGCATGTGCTTTGTCAGGTAGCATGCTGGCCAGCCAACACTTTCAGCAGTGCAGGAGCCCCATCATCACCGCTCACCAGGTTGTTGCCAAGGCCATCTACCTCCAATGCATACGTGCGAACCCCATCCACCTTGATAATGCCCCACTTCTCAATGCCTGCGGCAGGTCCAACCAGCAGCAGGGTTGCAGACCACGAATAGGACTGCTACTCAGGAAGTAGCCAGTTGCACAGTCAAATGCTGTGCTCCCGAGCCAGCACCTTGGCGGATGCCCTCAGCCAGTGCTGTTGCACGCTTCTCGAAGCTGTCGCTGTGCCAGATGTTGCGGTTGAGCTCTAACGCACGCTGCAGGGCAGCATAAGCATACCTGCGAGTAGGGGAGGCGACAAGTATCAGGGAGAGAGGGTTGTCCAATCGATGAGTGCCACAGTGCTCAGACCTGATAAGAATCACCAGCTTACCAGGCAAAAGAAGAGGAGCAAACTGGGGTAGCACACAAACAAGCCAGCACGTGGTTGCATGCTCACATGTTAACAGGCACATTGTAGCCATACTGTTGCTGGTCATCACTGGGGCGGAAGCCGCTCCAGGTCATGCCAGTGAAGCCGGTTGGTGGCCCCAAACCATTGCGCGGCAGCTCAGAGTAGCGGTAGGGAGAGCGCTGCTCATGATGCTGCTCTATAGTCCAGACATCCACAAGCAGTGATGCCGCCTCGAACACCACGCCCTCTGCCAGCACCTGCAACGGCTGAGCAGCACGGCACTTGGAGGCAGCCCTGTGCACATTCCTTGCTTTGAGCAGAGCTTCGGCCGGCAAGTTTGCATGGGTCCATCTCCCCAGTCACCTGGCTGCGGGCATAGCCAGGTGTGCTGTAGACATTCCACAACATTTGAAGAAAATATGCACCCGAATCCTGCATAAAGTGGCGGGATGTCGTGGCTCAAACTGTATCCAGCAACTATCAACACACCCTGCTCTATAGGATATGCACCGCTCTCCAGCTTCCATCCGCACCAGCTCGTAGTTCCGGGTACCAACCCATCCTCCTCGTCCCAGCGTGCGTTCATGCGACGTATAAGACGCTGGATCCCTCCTGCAGCAGAATGCAACAGTCGTTGTGAGTCGCAAGCGGCTCTGCAGGTGTTGGCAATCCAGCAGCAGAACGTGCAAGGAGGGTTGCCTGGGAAGCACACACCATTTGAAGTTGTAAGCATTCGCCCAAGGGTCTTGCACGATGTAGAAAGCCTGCAAGGGGAGTGCAGCATGGTAGTCATGGGCACTGTGCTTCAATTTGGTAGCCCGTTGGCAGTGTTGCTGGCATGCTGTGCATTACCTGGGTGCGCACAGCGCCCTCCAGAAGCACCCGCAGCGCAGGCCAATGTGACATGCGGGGAATTATGGCCCCCAGCTGCACAGCCGAGTCCCGCGTCCAGCTCTCGGTGATGTCCCCTGTCGCCACGAACACCTGGAAAGGGTGGGGCAGGCTCACCCGCTGCATGCTTAGTAATGGAATGCAACAGCAGCGCGCAGCTTACAAACAACGATGGTGGCAGACACAGCTGAGCCAATGTGCCGCCGGATCACTCGCCCTGCTGCCCTAGAAGCAGAGCCACAAGCTGGGCATACATGGCTGCACTCGCCTTGTGGCCATTGCCTTGTGGGGCAAACAGCTGCAGCTGGTGCAGCATGCACCGGCCGCAGAGGGACTCCAAGTCTCGCCTGTCATCAGCACTCAGCAATTTGAGCACTTCTGAACGCTGCTCTATCAGTCTGGATGGCGCAAAGCCCGCCCAGACCTCGCCTGCAAGGGCCGTGCCACTGCTGCTACCGCCGCCACTGTCGCTGCCGCTGCCGTGGCGGCGCCGGCCTCTCGCCCATGGCGGAACGTCTTCTCCATGCAGCATCAGCGCATGCTGGCTATGGTGCACCAGATAGTTGTCGCGTAGCGCCAGGATACACACCAGGGCGAGGGCCGCTATGACAACAAGCGCGGTTGGACTGGAGCCCGCAAGTATAGAGCGACGGGCCATTGGTCATCAAGTCGCTGCTAGCCTGGCGCCTGCAGCGCGCGCCAGCAGTTGCGAGCCGGCACAAGCCCGACAGCAGTTTGGACGGATTTTGTCGAGTGTGCTTGTGCAATTGCAAGATAGGAAGAGCATCCCAGGGGTCGCGCGCTCAGTCCCTTGCCGCCAGGTGGGCGCCGCCGGCCGCTGCGTCTGCGCCATTCAACGGAATGCCACTAGCAGGGCTGCTAAAACTAGCTATGTACATCACTCGGCTTGCATATGGTTGCGCTGCAGCAGCGACAGATCACCACTGTGCTTTTCCAAAGGTGTCGGTGGCAAGCTGTGAATGGCAACGGCGGCAGCATCATCATCACGCCGCGATAGACGTTTTCAACTGGTCCCACTGAGCAACTACCCTGCCACAAGGCATGGTGATACATGTCATTTAGATAGCAAACTGATTCCTGCAGTCCCTTAGCAAGCTGTTGCAGGGCCCGCACTGCTCGCACTGCCCGCATGACCGCAGCGCATGGGCGGGAACACCCTTTTCAGGGTTCAGGGGGCTGGCTGCCGCTGCCAGTCGCTCTCTAGCACTCCGCTCTGCGTGTACCCCCTGCGACGACCCGCCAATTGGCTGCAAGGCGCTGTTCTCCCGCCCACTTTGGTGTATGTGTTGCGCACCGCCTCGCCATTGATATGGTGATGCCACCAAGTCGCCGTGGTGCAGCAGCAGCCCGCAGGGGCCGCGCCCTGGGCGTCTCCGCCCTCCTGGCCATGGCCCTGCTCGGCGCGGCGTATCTGGCGTTCTCGCAGTCGCATCGTGCAGAATTTACAGCAGGGCAACGGGAAGAGGCGTCGCAGCAATCGGCGCGCGCTCCGCCAAGCGTGGCGGCGGCGGCAGGGGGGCGGCGGCCACAGGCCCCGCCGCACCTGCCCATGGAAGTGTATGCCCGTGGTATCAACACTGATTCCACTGTCACTGCAAGTGTGGCAGCCCTGATGACCGATCAGGAGAAAAAGGAGCTGCGGGCACTCTGTGGCAGGACGCTCTACCACAGCTACGCAACCGGCTGGGTGACGCATGAGACAGGCCTCTGGACGTTCGTGGCGACAGGTGCGGCTTACACCGGCTGTATTATGGCATGGCGCTGAGGATGTGGCGACTCCCACTTTGTGATGGGTGGACGGAGCTTGCGTAAGTTGAAACCTCAGCACATCAGTGTTCAAGATAGCAGCATGTCACACCTGTGCTGCAGGCGACCTGCCCTTGATGTGGATCCGCGACTCCGCGGTGCAAATCAATGTGCTGCTGCCCCGCATTCGCAAGCGCCCAGCCCTGCGACGGCCCATTGAAGGCGCAATACGGGCGCAGGCCTTTTACATTTTGCAGGTGAGGCATGCAGCAGTTTGGTTACGAGTGCGGTTGTGCTACAGTGCTGGGGCGAGCATCAGGCAGGAGACTTGCAACTGTGTCATTGATGGCCACGGTTTTGAGAGCAATCTTTGCTTGCTGCGCCTCGCCTGCCTGCAGGACCCCTATGCAAATGGTTACGAACCCGAATGGATTGCTCCGGGTGAGCTGCCACGTTGCAACAGTAGCTCAAGCAGCCGGTTCGAGCTGGCTGTCATGCTGCTTGCATTCGCCAGGGCTGTCTACATCAGCGCCTGTGCCCCAAGCCCTCCTGCTGCAGACTCGCGGCACACTGGAGACCGCGTGGCAGGCCGCGGCGGCTGGGTGGGCGTGCGCAACTTTGAGTTGGACAGCGGCGCCTACTACTTAAATCTTCTGTGGAACTGGTACCTGACCCCGGGGCTGTACCGCCCCGACCGACTGCTGGAAGAGCCCCTCATTTTTGATGCCGCCAACCTGCTGGTCGACATCTGGTGCGCATGGGTTCTTGGCATTGGTGCAGCATCAGGGCCTGCTTTGCAGGCCGAGCAGGCACCAGGGTGGAAAGCTATCATGCACCTGTAATGCGCATGAGAACTGCATGAGCTAGCCGCCTTGCCAACAACGGTTTAAAGGAGGGAATCACATGATTCTGCTGTCTAGCTTCATCCGCCCACGCGCCTAGACAACGCGCCGCCTCCTGTGCCTGCTCTGCAGGATTCGGGAGCAGCGGCGCAACGAGTCCTCACCTTACAGGTGCAGTCTGCTCAGCTGCCGTCCTCAGCCGGCCCGGGGCGCAGCCCTTGCAACAGCCACAGCATGGGCAAGCCTGCGGTGAGGCTGAACAGGGCTTCTATTGTATCTGCAGGTTCCAAGAGCTGTCGAATGGAGGGCTTGGACCAACCGGAGAGTTCACAGGTGCAGCGTGCCACTGGCCTTTAAGTTGCTGGCCATGATTTGCATTCAACTTGCTTCGATCAGCCCCTGTCTTTGAAGCGCACCCTCACCCATGCCTGTAGGCCTGGTGTGGAGCGGGTTCCGCCCATCGGATGACCCTAGCCAGCTGGCGTACCCCATTCCCGCAAACATGTATGCGGCGGCGGGGCTGGAGCGTGCGCTGGAGCTGAACCGGCAGGTGCTGCTCACAAGATATGATGGGGCATTGCTCACGGCATTAATAGTTTGCTCCGTGTGTGCACTGCTGTTCGAATGGTTGCACTTTTGCCCTCCTGCAGATCTGGCAAGTGCCTGAGTTTGAGGCCAAAGCAAGCAGGCTGCTGGCAGACATCAAGTCGGGTAAGCCAAGATGTGCATTATCGCCCAGCCGGCAGGAGTGCAAAACCACGTCTGCCGACATTGTGGGTTCTGTCCGCCTTGCCTGTGGGCTATGGATCGCACCCGGCCTTGCGCTCAAAGTGCAGAAGCTGCACTCTGAGCTTTTTTTCTTAGTACGATGCAGGCATCGAAAAGTACGGTGTCGTGATGAAGGGCGACAGCAAGATCTACGCCTATGAGGTGGACGGCCGGGGCAACAGCGTCACCGACTTTGATGATGCTAACAGTGCGCATGGGGGAGCACAGGGGGCCTGGCCACACGTATCCTGAACTCAGCCAGCAGGATGTTGCGGTTTGCAAATGCTGCATCGTCTGCCTTGCCAAGCCTGCTCTGCAGTGGCGCATTGAGCTTGCGCTCCAGCCCCTCGTGTCTGCTGCCACCTGCTGCCTGGTTGTGTGCAGTGCCGTCTCTGGTGTCCATTCCCCTGCTGGGCTACCGCGATTACAACCCCCAGGTGTATGCTGCCACCCGCAAACGACTGCTGAGCACCCAAACTAACAGCTACTACTTCCAGGGCAAGGAGTTCAAGGTGCGGCAAAGCCCTTGGTTATGCTTTGGTTTTGCACTGCTCCCTCTGCACCCGAGCGCCACTTCTCACGTGTGGGGCAGGTGCCCAGGCTGCTCAGGGGTAATGTCACGCAGTTACTGGTTTGATGCACCTGTCTGCTGCACATCTGCTGCGCTGGTGCAGGGCATGGGGTCACCCCACACATCGCATGGCATGGCCTGGGCGCTGGGCATCTTCAGCGAGGTGCGTTACTCTGCTTTAAGTCATAGTTAATGGTTGCACCGCTTTCACGTTCAGGCATGCTGTGCCTTGCATAGTGCATGCAAAATGCCTGCTGATGGCTGTGCCGTGGTGTGCTGAAGTTGACACGCGGGGTTTCTTGCACGTTGCACATCAACACAGGCCTGAATCGTGCTGTTTCCTGTTGCTGTTCCTGTCTGCTGCCTTGCCCAGGTCCTCACCAGCACCTCGCCTGAGGACCAGGCTGCTGGACTGCGGACGCTCCTCAAGATGCAGTGCGGCGATGGGCTCATGCACGAGAGTGTGCACGTGGATAACCTGAAGGCTTGCACCCGCAAGTGGTTTGAGGCACGTTGACACGGCGAGGGAGGAGGGTGCAGGTCTGGCTGACATCCCTTGGCATCTGAATGCCACTGTTTTGACACAGCATAACAGCAACAGCAGCCAGGCAGCCTGCTCGTTTTGGTGAACGTCTGCGCTCACCCTTTACCTCTCTGCAGTGGGCCAATGCTCTGCTTGCCATCTCGGTGGAGCATCTGCTGGGATATGACTGCGATGACGCAGCCGAGGCCATCCACAGGGCATCAGTCAAGGTAAGCCATGCCGGCCAGCGCAATGCATGCAGAGTTGCGCACTATGGGAAGCGCTGGTTGGTGCGTCCGTGCTCGCCTTGATCCACCCCTATGCCTGCAAATGTATCCACCTTCTACAGGCACGGGAGGACAAGGCTGGCGGCACATCAAACTTGCTGTATTACGCCCCACTCGAATCTATCCTACAGCACGATGGCAAATATGTTTCGAAGGCGAGCACAGCAGCGTGATGGGATTGCATGCCTACTGTTCGCCGGCAAGGGTTCCTGTATACTCTGGTGGTGCAAAGCGCTGTTGCTGCTGGCCCGCTGCCCTGCGCTGCAGGTCTGACTTGCCAACTTCCAGCCTGCCTGCCTCATGGTGCCGCTGCAGGTGGCCGATTGGAAGGGCATTGGCAACCTCATCCCCGTGGACAGTTAGGCTAGTGTAATTGGTCTTGTAATGTAACAAAGCATGGCAGTTAGGTAGCGCCAATCCCAGGATAGACAAGGACGACACAGAGGTGCTGAGCTGTGCAGCCGCAGTTTGGTGACCGGCAACAGAGATTGACGCGCTGGGAGATGGCAGACACGTGATTTGTGTTTTCTGCAAGCAGTCATGCTAGCAGCATGCCTGCACACCCAAAATTCAGTCCCTTTGGTATTTCACGCTACGCCTACAACTGAAACGTGCACAAGCGAGTGCAACACCTGGAATACAAAAACAGACTCACATAATATTGACAATGAAGGACTGTTTATTGCTTGCAGGAGGAGAATGAAGAACTGCATAATGCTTGCAAGTGCCAGGCATGCGGTAATGAGTGATGAACTGTAATTGTAATGGCTGGCACAGGCACCTCAGATGCCTGCAAGGGGCCGTCCCTTGACCAGCGCACATGCCTCAGGCATGCAGTCTACGTTGATCACATCTCTGCAAAGATGAGGAGGTAGGCGGCGGAGGGTGTGAGTGAGGGTGGAGATGGGGCAGGCAAGGTTGTCGGAGGCCTCCCGAAGGCAGCTCCGGCGTGCCACCAGCCACCACCGCTCCGCTGCTGCCGCACTGCCCCCAACCCAACGCACTTGAAGATAGAGTTGGCCTGCTCCTTCCGACACCACGCTTTGTAATCTTTCGAGTAGGCGAAAGTGTCCTTAGTTAGGCAGTTGATGGAGTGGATCAGGCGCTGGAAGAGTGGGATGGGCAGCGTGGCAGGCGGGCCGGTCTCATACATCGCCCACGTTTCTGGCACAAACCAGTGCTCGTCCAGGTCCTCCATTATGTACACGCCTCCCGGCTTGAGCACAGGCCACAGAGCACTAAGCGACGCAAAGATATGGTTCACACGATGGCTGCCGTCGTCCACAATCATGTCAAAGCCGCCTGCGCCGCAGAGGTGGGCAGCCGGGTGCAAGGGGTGAGCACCCAGCTTGTGAGCTTATGCAGGGCCGTAAACAAGAAGCAACAACGCATCCAGCTGCAATGAGTGCCTGCTGGGGCAAAGTGCACAAAAGGCAAGTTGGGAGACACTGGTATTTCAACAGCAACAACAGTATCTACCTGCAGCCTGGGCATCGGCCGCAATTTGTGCAAGCAGCTTCGGGTCGTCCTGGCTGCCGATGTACAGCCGCCCGCCGCCTTCGCTTTCAATCTGCGTCTTGTACTTCTCGGCACACGCACTGCATCATTGGCGAAAGGCAAGCGGTGGGGAGGCAACATCGTGGCCTGGCTGCGCTGGCATCCTGCCAGCCACATGCAAACCCTCTGCCCCACGTCTGGCTGTGCCCAGCGCTCACGCATCATAGTCGATGAACGAGATGTTGGCGCAAGGAAGCAACGCGCGCCAGATTTTGAGTGATGCGCCTGCGCCGTACTCCATGTTGCAGCCCAGCCCAATTTCCAGAATGTTGAGATCGTGCAGGCGTGCGTGCGGCAGGTAGCGGTTGTACAAATAATGGTACGCTGGGCAGGCAGAAGGGTTGCGCAGGGCAAAAAGGTGAGGAAAGGCAGAGGGTTGGCAAGGCAAGGCAAGGTTGCGCATCACACCCCCATCTCTCTGCTGGCACTGCCCCCTCTGCCACAACCGCGGCACCAAAAACCCAATGCTCCTCACCATGTGCGCCAACTTTGTCGGTGGGGGTCCGGGCGGCGTACTCGAAGAACACAGGGTCGCGGGCCGTGGTGATAGGCGACACAAACGGCGCATCAAAGGGGTTCGGGCCCTGCTGTGGCTCTGCGCTGGGCAGATTGGCCTTAAATGCCTGCCCACGCGCCAAGCACTCACGCTGCCGCGGCGACAGCGGCACAGTGCAGATGGAGTCTCCCTCAGGAGCACCAATGGCCACTGCGCGCTCTGCCCGGCCGTGCGCAAGCTGCGCTGCACGCCCAAAGGATGCCGGCTCAGGGGTTGCAATTTTGGCGGCAGCACTGCCTGCGAGCTGACAGCCTTGGTTGCCGGACATTAACATTGCGACGCCAAAGCCAGCCGCGAAGGCCTGCACCATGCGTGGCCCAGCGAGCGCGGGAGGCACGTAACGTTGCCGCCGCCGCCCACAGCGGCGGAGCAACAAGCAGCAACGGCACCAACTCGCCCTAAACTAAGCGCACCAGCACTATGCTGGTCGTATTAATGCCCTGGCTGCCAGGTTGACGCGCCATATGTTCACACGCCCTACAAGCACCTGCAAGCAAGGGCACCGTGCGTGGGTGGCATTACACGCCTGACACCTTCTCCGGATTTTGACAGGTGCTGTTGACACCCTGGCCCTTGCTTGCACCTGCCTGGGCAAGAAGCACGCTTGCCGAAAGCAGCGAGCAAGTAGTTTGCAGCGCTTCGATATGCAGCGCTTTCAATTTGCAGGCACTCAATGGCAGGCGCACAGTTGCAGAGGTGTGCTTTCATGGGTGTTGACACCGCTGCTGTCGCTTTGCTCCCTCAGATTTTCAGTGCCAGGTTAAGGGTTATGGGCAGATCTGAACTGACTGCACTTCTGCTGCCGTGCCCAGGTCTTCACCAGCACCTCGGGTGCAACCTGTTCGCTCTGGCGAGTCCCTCACAGAAAGCGAGCCATGCCTGTGTGCAGTGGGCAACGCGCCCTGCTGGCCATCTCATGGGAGCAGCTGATGGGGATGACGGCTGTGGCCATCAATAGGCAGCGCTGGAGCAGGCAAGCTATGCCGGCCAGTTCACATGCACACTGGCGCCATTCACAAGGCCGATAGCACATCACGTTGACATCGCTGCATGGGCTGGAATTTCCTCCTTGCTCTTGTAGCGCACAGTGCAAAGCAAACACGGGCACGTTTGACCCGGTGGAAACTGCGTTGCAAAACTCATTACACCAAATCATTCCACAGTGCTTGCTTCCCGCATTTACTCACTTTGTCCAAGCCGCCCAGCCACCCCGAGACAACTAGACATATAATAAGTCCCGTACAATATCAACCAGTGCACTGGTGTCTGGATCTATTATCTGCTCAGCGGTGCCATATCCCAGGTGTAGCTCGGCTGCGGCTCCGGCTGCGGCGAGGGGCGTCCTAGGTACTTTTGAAGGGCTTCGCCTACAAGAGCTGGGTCCACCTGTAGGCAGGGCCAGGAAACAGCAGGACCTGGGTTGGCATCATTCAGTAAAAAAATACAGAAAGCACAGGGGCTTGCTACAACCGCACCTCCATATCGTGCTGGTTGTTGACGGGAGTGATTGGCAGCACCATAAACGGGCGCTGGCGCATCGATGCTTCCTCCCATATTGGCACACCAAACATGTCTGCAGGCAAGGCAGTTTCTGAAAGCACAGTGCGTCGGGTTTCCTATTGTGAACATATACATATATCAGTGTTTAAACACATCCCTGCAACACTGGCTGCTTGCCCTGCCCTGCCCGGTACTTGTGGCTGTACAGGCTGCCTCACCGGTGGGCATAAATTCAATTCCAAAAGTATCAGGGGCTGAGAATTGAATGTAGTTGCACCAGGCACCTCCTGCAGGACAGGAATTGCAGGCCAAACATCAGTCTAGCGAGGGGATGAGCAGGCTGTAAAAGCTTTCAGGATACACATTGAGAGTTGGACTGAATGCAGGGATATGTTCAACAGCATCATTTGCAAGCGCACCATGGGGGCCTAGAACCGCCGACACATTTGAAAAGAAGAACCCAACAAGGTCGTGCACATGGGGGACACTGGACTGCAACAAGCCAGCAGTGTGGTTGGGTAGGGTGGGTGGGTAGAGGCCGCCCCTGCAGGTGAGATCTCAAGAGTACCACGAGGGCAGCTTCGGAGATGCTGCATGGAGCAAAAGGAATGCAATGCATGGCAGCTCACCACATTAAACACCATCAGCTGCTCGCCCCGCCCGCGCTTTTTCAGCAGTTCTCGAATCGACTCCAGCAGCAGCTCCTCGTTGGTGACCTGCATGCATTGGGGGGCCTTAATCAAGCTCCTCACAGCAAGCCAAATCTTGACCCACAGCAGTTTGACAAAGAGAAAGTGCCAGGGCCTAGCCACCATTAGGCTGTGAGGTGCATGCGCACCCGCCGCCCGCCGTTGGCAGTGCCGCCGTGGCTGCGGGACAGGTAAAGCACCACCTTGCGCTGCTCCAGGGGTGCAGGCTCTGGCAGCTTCAGCAGCTCCCACAGCCTGCACATGTGAGGTGCATGATGGTAGTGTAGTAAACATCAGCACTAGGGCTATGCGATGCGGAGCAGCTGGTGCCTGCACAGCACAAGCACCTGAGGCACGAAGAGAACCCCACACACCGTTCATGGAAGTAGGGGTGCGACATGGGCGCACGGCACGAGAACACCATCTCTGCTGCACTGAACTCGCCAGAGCTGGGTGCGACCTGCCACACAGAGAATCAGTGGCACATCAGGGCAACACCCGGGCGGTACACTCAGTAGGGCAATGCCGGCAGCTTGATGGCAGGCTCGCGCCTGTGCTACTAACTTGCCAACCTTTGCCATCCCACTCTCTTGCAACCGCTCACCTCGCCCTCGGTTCCAAGTGCAGCCTTCAATATGTCGTTTGGTATGGGGACGGACGGCTTGTTGGTGCGCAGCTGGTACAGCTGTCCACTGGGCCCTGCCACTCGCCACGGCTCGCTCTGCGTCATCAGCTTGGTGACCCGGTCCAGGAAGTGCTGGTAGCTCCAGGAGTCTGTGCAGCAACAGAAGCGGAAGACAGAAATGCAGGAGAGGTGTGCTGTCCAGCCTTTGCACTAGGCTGCCACCACAGTCGCGCCATGCAAGGCACCATGTCACACAAGCACGTTCACCTGGGGTGTTGGCTAGAATGGCCCTCCCTGCATACTGAGGTTCTGTGCCAGGTGGCAGCGGCTGGAGGCCTCGGTGCGAAACACTGAATGCCATGCACGCGTCTAATGCCCATTGTCCGGGCGGCGTGCCTCTGCAGGACATTACCAGATTGACATGCCGCCGACTTCATGATGATGCATGCCTAGCTACGGGCTGCCCTCTTCTTTCAGCATGAAAGTCTACCAGTTGGCGCTTACTTGTAGGCCACATTCTTGAACACCAGATTTTGCCCATGTTGCCCCCTGAAATGAGCACGGCCATTAGTAAGCTGGTAGCGATCCTGGTGCTCCTGGCCCCGCCACCTGCATGGGTCGGCAAGCCGCTGGTGTTGTGAGTAAGCAGCAGGATGAAAAGGGTGTGTCCACCACCTGGCACGAGGTACGCAGCGTGCCTCGCGCTTGCTCACCACTTCGCATGCTCCTCCTTCACAAAAAGCGGCTGGGGAACTGAGAAGTCGGGGTACACGATTTCCTCTCCGTACACAAGGTTGGGGGATTCACCAGCGGCGCCCACGCGGCACGGCGCCCAGTGGCTGGGCATGTTGGGCAGGCAGCTCGGCAGCACCCAGGGAGCCCAGCGCGAGGAGGCCAGGCCCATCTGCACTGCCTGCCGCCGTAGGCCTACTGCTGCTGCTGCTGCCACTGCTGCATCCGGGCCGGACGGCAGCTGATGCGGCACAGGGGGGGAAGCAGAGTCCGGGCCTGCGGGCCTGCAGGGCGAGGCTCAGGACTTGCACATAGGGTGGAGATACTTCCTTCTTTTATACAACTGCCACAAACACAGCAAATTTTCCAAAGCACACGTTTCCCCAGCATGCCAGAAGCTGCAGCACGTCCTGCCTCGCCAGGCCGCACCTGCAAGGACTTGCACGTGCACGCCAGCGCTGGCATTCCCGCTGAAGCTGGCGCCGCCGCCATCGCCGGCACCGAGGTGGGCATCGACATGCACGTCCCGCCCACGAACTATAGCAGATTTTTGGCGTTGTTGGAGCACGCCGCTGTCGCCCAAAGTGAGCAACACAGCGAGGGCAACCAGCAGAACAGCCGTGGTTGCCCACGGGAGGGCGGCGCCACGAGGCAACCACATCAGGCTTGAAACGAGCTTTTGGTTTAATTTTGGTTTAACGAGAAAACGAGCCGGGGCGAACAGCGCTCGGAAACACTGGCTCAGTACAACGCAGAACGCGCGTGGGCACACTCCTGAGCACCAGAAATGGCCTGTTGTTTGAGCCGCGTGAAGAATGGGGCCGGTGAAGCGGCCGCCTCGGGGTGGTGATGTGGCAGGGGCATGGTGAAGGATGGCGGTGGCAGGGACCACGGCCTGGCAGGCCTTGCCCACGCTGAGGAGCTGTGAGGCCTGATCAATCCAGAATCTTGCTACACACGTGTGTTTGTGCACCAAATCTGTTCAGCAGCCGAGCAGAGCACTGCAGAGAACACTGGTTATTGCAAAGACCTGTTTATTACTACATTTTTGCGTGTTTCTCGCTTCAAGCAGCGCAGGGCTTCAGCTGCGTAGGGCTTGTCATCCGTGCCAATGACAACGCGGGGCCGGCGTCACAGTCAGTTCCCAGGCACTCAGAGCAAGCAGGGCTGTGCAGTGGCGCGCTGCGATGCACATGAGAAATGTTTGAGTTCTTTTGAGTTCCTTGGACCTACTGGACCTGTGGTGGCGCCGGCGGCCGGCGGCAGGGATTCACCCCTGGTGCTGAGTGTGAGGGCCTGGTGTTACATCGCAAGCAGGAATTAGAGGAGAGAATGCAGCTGCAGCGGGGCGGCTGCTTAAATACCCCCAGGCGCACCCAGGCACGTGTGCAAATGCGTGACGGCGTAGTGTTGGCGAAAGTGCAGAAAAACGCAAAGTACGCGTGCATGCGTGGTATGCATTGCATGTGCTAAAAGCAGTAAAAGCAGGATATCAGGTGGCATGCGCATGCTTGCGCACAAATGCAGGGTAACGACAGCTGCAGGGTGGAGCCGGCGAGAGGCGGCAGGTGGAGCCCTGCTGCTCAGCGGCCGAGCTGTGTCTTGACACCAGCTAGCAGGCAGGTAGAGCAACCCATTCGCATCATTGTTAGGTGGTACTAGCGGTAGTATCTGCATGTCCCACAACCAGACGGGGCCGGCCAGCTTGTGCAGCTTTACGTTGATGCAGGTGGCCTGGCTGGAAATTCAGATGCGCATCAGGGGATGGCATAAATGACATCCAACAGCTCCATTGTATAGCGTGCATTACAAGGGCTTGGGTAGGCTCAGGAGGCCGCAGCACTCAATGAACGACACATCAGTCATTTGGGCAGCGCAACAGATAAATCACCGAACTGCAATGCCACCCTCACTGCCCAGTTTTGCTGCTGAGCTTGTGAGGCCCGCAAGGCGCCGTGCAACCACTCCAGCCGTGGGCCTGCAAGCAAGACTGCGGTGGTGTTCCTTCAGAGGCACACAGCATGAACTGAGCGCAAATTCATTTCTTGTCAGCACGAGTCATCAGGCTTTCACAGCAACACCCAGCAACTTGCATGATTGCCAAGCACCATCCCATGCCATATGCACCAAACAGACCACCCCACCCAACGCACCGCTGCCGGGGGTCCCAATGTGTGCAGTCCCACACCAAGGCTTGCAGCTCGGGTGGCATGCAAGGAGGCAGCGTTAACCGCTGCCTGCGGTGCGCCTCCTCCAGCTTCTTGCCCACCACCTGCCGACGAATGGGTTGGAATACCTCCTTCGGAATGTAGGCAGGAGCCGACACTCAGCAGCACAAGAAAATGGCAGCAGAGGCTAGCCGGAACTCGTCCCAAGCTCCTTGTAAGCCCAGTGCACCCACCATGCATGCTGCCCCTCATGTCGTGCCGCCTCACGCCACCCCACATCCAACCAGCCGTGCAGGTGCACCATCAGAAAATGGCAAGCTCGCACCTGGTAGGGTGCCAGGCCCACATATGGCTCCTCTGCAGCCATCATCCAGTACAGCACGATGCCGAGGCTGAACACATCCAGGGCGGGCTGCACCTCGCCGCTCGTGAACACCTCTGCACACAAAGAGCAGCAGCATGAGGGAGGGTGGGACTGTTCAGCATGACTGTAATACACCACCCTGCCGTTGCCCTGACTGCATGACGCACTGCATGCTGTATGACGCAGAGGGTTGCTTGAACAAAAGCAATCGTGCCCTTGCTCCTCCCAGTGGCGCACCCGGCGGCATGAAGTGCACGGTACCCTTGAGCTGCGATATCGTATGCCCCTCGCCGCCAAGCAGCTCCACGGACAGGCCTGTAATAGCACATGCGTCACTGTAATAGCTCTGCGCACTGGGGTGGAAGCGACATGCTGCACAGGCTCCGCAGCGCAGAGTCAATTTTAAATCCCCTTCACGCACCAAAGTCAGTCAGCTTTGCTCTGAAGCCCCGAAAGTCGGATGGGTCGGGTGTCAACAGGATGTTATTGGTGGACCTGCAGCAGGCCAGAGTCAGCCAAACGTTTTGCAGGCAAGAGGCCGCAATGCAAGCCAGCGGGGGTGCACACGGGCAGGCGGCCGTATAAGCAAGCAGGGGCAGGCAGGCAATCATGCTGTAACTGTTTATTTGTTCAAGCTCCCTGCCCCAACTCACACATCTCGATGCACAATACTGCACTCCCTGTGCAGGTATTGCAGCGCCAGGGCAATGTCCAGGCCAGTGCGCAGCACCCAGTCCTGCAAATGTATAGCCGCAGTAGACTTACAGGCCAAGGGATGGCAGGCCTGCAGGGCAGCTGGCTGACAACCCTGGGCCATCATGCACACACACAGGTGTGATGTCTCACCAGGTTGGGTTTGCCCGAGTGGGAGTCGTGAAAGCGGCCGGCAGTAATGGCCTGGTGCAGGTTGCCCAGCGGGCAGTGCTCCATGACCAGCAGCGACACAAGGCTATCAGCCATGCAGCTGCTTGCAGTCATGCTGCTGCCTCTGCCTTGGTCGTTGCTGCTGCTGCTGACGGGATCTCCACCAGCAGGCAGCAGCTGGCCTGGCTGGGCGGCCGTTTCTTCGTCACAATCCACCAGACTGCCTGCTTCCTGCTGCCGCTCTTGCTGGCGCACCAGCTGCCGCCACTGCCGCTGCCGCTGGTCCACCATTTGAGGCTCCACGGCAGACAGCATGTGCCTGTGTGCAGACATGGAAAGGAACATGACTCATTTGCATGTAGCAGCAAAATACAGGGGCCGGTAGTGTTGTGCTTGCATACATAATGATGCAAACACTCTGGCCGTGCCTAAAGCAGTGCAGCTCCTGCCCACCTGCCGGACTGAAAGCGCCTGCGGCGGCTGACGGCTGCCCTGACGGCCACAGTGGAGTGGGCGAGGCAGGAGGTGATGCACGGGTGGCTGCATGCCATTGCATGCCGGCACTCATCTGCTACCTCTGCTGCGGCCTGCAGAGTGGCAGCAGTATGATGCTGGGTTGCAGCCAGTTTGGGCAACTTGCAGGGCAAGCAAATGCGCCCACACAGGCAGAGGGCCAAGCGTTCCCCCGACGGCACATGAGAATGCATAAGTTTGCAGTCTGTGGTTGGCCGCCAAGTCCTCTCACCCGTCCATTCGGGTCCGTAAAGCGCACGACTTTCACAGCCACTGCCTTGCCCTCAAAGCGTGCGCGGAACACAGTCCCGCGTGTGCCTGCAGCACCAGAGCAGCCAGTTTGCATTAAGCCGTTGACCAACTGCTGGTGGATCAGCACGCAACATGGTCCACTGTGCTGCAGTTCACACGGCACTGCTTGCCCAGCACACCTTTGCCGATCACTCCAAGGAGCTCAACGCCCATGGCCCTCGCCGCCGCTTCTTCCGCACTCTCATCCACTTGTGCATGCACCACTGCAAGCAATCAGCGGAGAGGTGACTGTACCAGCTGTTGCAGCATAGTGGCAACTGCACAGCTCATGTTCTCACCTTGCATGCAGGCACACCAGTCCCAACCCAACCAGCTGCCTGGTTGGCTCCTGGCCTCACCGCCATGGTTCATCCGCCAGTAAAGGCCCGCCAGCAGTGCCACTGCCGTGGCCAGCACTGATAGTGCCAGCTGCATCTCGCTGCTGCTGCGACGGATGTTGCTAGCCCCCGGGAGTGGGTGCGTCTCGTTGCCCGTGCAGCGGAATGTACAGTCGATGATGCGCCACCGGACGCCCTCAGCTGCACTCCACACCTCGCCTGAGGAGTGGGCAAGCTTGCGGCAGCAGAGAGTCGCATTCCTTTACACGTCATGCATACTGCTTGGCAGCTTGGAGTGTGCCAGCATATTCAATCGTTAGGCCTGAGTGCTGCACACACACCTGTGTCTGCGACATGGATGCTGCGCCCATTCAAAGGCCTCCAACTTGACTGCCATGCGGCCGAGTACGCTGCCTGCATTCCATACGAAAGAGGGGAAGGTATGCAACCAGGCGCAGTAGCGACCTGCTGTACAGCGCAAGCACCATTGCATTCGGCCACCACAGTCAGAACAATGCAGCAGGCACTGCACTACATCGGAAGTGGTGGACTGGCGAGCCGGCTTAACTGCAGGCACTGCAAGACTGGCTCGCAAGGCTGCCCTACAACTACACAACAGCAGCTGGTGCATTGCTGTCGGAAGCTGAAACAAAGCCCCACACCTTCAAGAGCCAATTGGTGGCAGCCGAGTGGCGGATGTTGGTGCACGATGCATCACCAAGCACCTGCAGAAGAGGGTGGCTGGAAGCACCAAGATCATCCCAGGCAAGACTCAGCCGCTTGCGCGGTCAATGCAGCTGCATTCCGGGGTGAGGATCTTCCTTCCGCCAGCCACTGCACAGAAAGTAATACACAGCAGGCAGGAGCACAAGTGCGCCTCACCAGCGAGTCCATCAACAAGCTGCCGCCGCCGGTGCCCGCGGCCAGGCACACCAGCGGCATGGCGGGCAGCAGGCAGTCATCCAGGAACAGGCCACGCAGGTGCAGGCTGCCATTGGTCCCCACCACCACCAGCTCGGACAGCTGGTTCATGTCGACTGCAAGGGCGACAATGAGTGGGGTGGGAGCGCAGGTGGGAATGGAAGGGTATGCCACGAGCTCAACAGGCCAGCCTGCAGCCGAGCAAGCGAGTGCACGTCTTTACACATGTACAGGCCATGGCTTACTGCAAGCAGCTCTCACCATATGGTGGTTGGCCTTCTTTGGACGGGACGCCCTCCAGCAGCAGCGCGCGGTGGAGCGGCACCGAATCGCCGCCCCATGCCTGCCGGCTGAAGTTCCAGCTGACGCCCGGCAGCAGGGCCACATGCGTTACCCACTCGTCCTGGAACGCAACATGCAGTTCCTGCACACACGCCACCTCCACTCGGCACTGGGGGGTGAAAACGCCGGCAGTGCCGGCTCCACCGCTCGGGGCCGCCGCCTGCACCAGGGCGGTAGCGGTAGCAGACAAGAGGCGCAGGGGTCGCATGGGGCGCTCCCGATCTTTGCCGCGAGACAAACAGGCCGTGCGGCGGTCCAAACAGCGAGCAGAACGCCGGTCCCGGGGGCGGGAGACAGCCAGCACTACGGGCCCAGTGGCGGCCCGGCCCACCTTGCAGGAGCAACAAGCAGAGCTGGTGATCGCGATTCCCAGCAGGAGCGCAAACCGCAGCGTCAGCCGTGCCGGCTCTCTTCTTCGGGTCGGGCCTCCAGCGGGCGCTGACATGATCACAGCGCGGTAAACATGCACAGGACGGTGTCGGCAGAGGTTATGAGGTCATCTTTGAGCGCCAAATCACCAGAGCGTCGGCGCAGCGGGACTGGTGCGGCGGGAATCGATGCGCTCTGCCTACCATCTGCGGCAGGCTGGCGAGAGGGCTGGTCTTGTAACACACAGAGCTTGCACAAGTGGATATCTTATGTCTGCAAGTTGCTGCGGTCAGGGCAGGGCTCGGTGAAACCTGCACAGCAGCATAGGTGCATGTTGCTCGACATACCGCGTTCTGCCAACCATGCAACCGGTTGTTGACTTATTGAGCTGGCAACCACGCCTGCGCGTCCCATCCGCATTACCCCGATCAAAGTAGCGCTGCACCAGATGAGGCTCGCTTGGAACCGGCAGGCAGCGAGCGTGTGGCCATGCATCCTGCAGCCGCGCACTACTGCCTCTCAACAGGGTTTCTCTCATGCCTGCAAGCCATCCAGCCAGTTGCTTGAATAATCCAAGCCACAAACGCAGGAGGAAGGATGCTGCTGGCACCAGCGATGGGATGGGACCGCAGTGAAGACCAGCAGGTGACCGCAGCACATGTACGAGGGCGAAGCCGCGCCTTCGTACCTCTCCTGCCATACTGGCTGCAGCTGCTGCAGCACGCTGCGCCTCGCCAGGAGAAGGAACCCACGCACTAGCTGCGAGCCACCACACGTGGCTGAGAGGCAACATGTCAAGCGCCAGCGGCGCCCGGGCAGGACTGCTCAGGTGTGGGTGCCAGCATAAGGCTGCTTCTGGCCTCGCGGCACGCTGCTCAGACCATGTAAGCCCCGCATTGAGTTCGGCCAGGGTCGCCAGCCGGCTGGCCTCACAGGGGCGGGCCCTGCCACACGGGAGTCTGCTCCGCCGCCGGCCGCTCCGCTCAAGCTGGTCAGGCAGCAGCGTAGGGTGCTGCTGCGTGCATTTGATCACAATCTTTATGCTGCTGTTATGTGCAGCGCGGGAACAGCACGCTGAAACCTCGGCCACCGAGTCGAAGGTGGGGACGAGGGGCGTGCAAGCTGGCCCGATCGCCCTGCATTGCAGCTGCAAGTGGCGTGTAGTCGACTGCAGAGGCAAAGTGGCGAGCAGCCGCACGCCTCACCCCCAGCGGTGCATGTGCTGGCCGCCTTGATGATCAAAACTCCCGCTCTGCAGGCCCCACAAACGACTGCCAGCGCCCGCACGATGTCTCCCGCCCTCGTCCAGGCGGCGGCAGCGCCCGCTGTGGCGGTCGCAGGGGCCCGCCCCAGCGTGGGGGGCCGCCCCGCCTCTGCTGGCGCGCCCCTGCGGCCTGCGGCGCGGTCTGCGGCCCGCCAGCAGCGGCGCCGCGGCGGATCGGTGCAGGCGGTGGCCTCCCCGGTCAAGCCCGCGGCGGGCGCCAAGGCCGGCGGCAAGGCGTCGATTTCGGCGGAGGACGCGCACAAGCTGTACTATGACATGGTGCTGGGCCGCGAGTTCGAGGAGATGTGCGCCCAGATGTACTACCGCGGCAAGATGTTTGGCTTCGTGCACCTCTACTCCGGCCAGGAGGCGGTGTCCACTGGTGCGCCACCGCTCGCCGCCGCTGCGTAGGCGCTGCTGCCCGCCTGCCCTGCTTGCTGTCTGCTGCTGCGCATAAAGCTATTACCAGTTGGCAGGGTTGATGCTTTCGCCCAGTCCTGTGATCGGCCAACGCCCAGCGAGCGGCGCTTGCCGGCGCTGCGGTTTCTGGCGTCAGCGCCGCGCCGCGCCAGCCACCCGCCTTCGTGCACCTCTCGCTGCTGCCCCTGCGCTACGCTGTGCTGCAGCAATGTGGAACGGCACGTGCACCCACGTGCCTGCTTGCGTGTGCATTCATCGTCTCCTGCAGGCGTGATCAAGGCGTGCCTGCGCAAGGACGACTTCATCTGCTCTACCTACCGCGACCACGTGCATGCCCTGTCCAAGGGCGTGTCGGCCCGCAAGGTCAGTTGAGGGGCAACAGGCAGGCGGCTGCAGCACTGGCACAGCCGCGGTTGCAGCGCTGGCACAGCCGCATCGACGTTTGTAAGGTGGCAATGGACAGCCAGAAGAGGAAGCAGCGCATCAGAAAGCCTGTGCAGGGCTGACATTTTTCGCTTGATAGCTGGAGTCACTGATGGGACTTGCCGCTGCTTGTCTGCCTGCAGTTCATTTAGTGCCATTGCCCCGCTGCCTTGTTTACCTGCCGCAGGTCATGTCGGAGCTGTTTGGCAAGAAGACTGGCTGCAGCCGCGGCCAGGGCGGCTCCATGCACCTGTTCGACCGCGAGCACGGCCTGGTGCGCTGCACTGAATTTGTTGCTGCTGCTTCTGGAGCATATGTAGGGCGTGCCTGTGTGCAGGGCTATATGTGGGAAGCGTGTGTCATGAAAAGCCTGTGTAGCCCTTACGCGTGCCATGCACTTTCCACCCCTCCGCCGCAGCTGGGCGGCTACGCGTTCATTGGCGAGGGCATCCCCGTGGGCCTGGGCGCCGCCTTCCAGATCGCCTACAGCCAGCGGGTGCTGGGCAACGAGCAGGACGACCGCGTGTCGGTCAACTTCTTCGGAGACGGCACCTGCAACGTTGGTGCGTGGCTGGGGAGGTGTGCTGGGCAGGATTCAGCTGCGCATTGGCAAGCTGAATGCCAATGCGCCTTCAAGATTGGTGTCAGTGGACAAGGCGGTGCACAACTACTGTTGGGGTGGAGAACGGCTGCAGCCTAGGCTGATGCGCCCCGCCGGGGCCTGAGCAGCACGCCAGCCTGCTGCGTTGTTCTGTGGCAGCACTGCTGCTGCTGCTGCCGCCCATTTCACGCCGCTCACGTTCTGCTCTGCCTCACCCCCTCCACCTCAACCCCATCCGCCCCCGAGCAGGCCAGTTCTACGAGTCGCTCAACATGGCCACGCTGTACAAGCTGCCCTGCATCTTTGTTGTTGAGAACAACAAGTGGGCCATCGGCATGAACCACCCCCGCGCCACGGGTGCGAGCGGGGCAGGCTTGGGCAGGCAGGGCATGGGCAGGCATTGGGCTGAATGCGCGTGCAGGAGGTGTTGAGTGAGATGTGGGCATCAGCAGTGTGTGCATGTGCAGCTGTGCTGCTGCCGGCAGAAGCTCTGGCGAGAGATTGGGAGCCCGACTGCCTGCTGCCTGCTGGTTTGATGCCGTGACGCACTGCTCATACTGCCGCCTGGCCTTGCCCACCCCTCGATGCCCGCAGCGCCCTCCTCCGTCGGCGACAACGAGCCGTGGATCTACAAGAAGGGCCCCGCCTTTGGCATGCCCGGCGTGCACGTGGACGGCATGGATGTGATGAAGGTGCGCAGGGGGGCGGGGTGGAGACCAAATGAGAAACGATGTACCTGGACCGCTGTCGAGCCTTGAGCAGGGCCCGCAGCCACCCACTCCTTCGGCTTCCCCGCCACACCTGCTCACACACCCTTTTCTGCCCCCTCTCCACCCTTCCAATTCTTCCCCAGGTGCGCGAGGTGGCCATGGAGGCGGTTGAGCGCGCGCGGCGCGGCGAGGGCCCCACGCTGATTGAGGCGGAGACGTACCGCTTCCGCGGCCACTCGCTGGCCGACCCCGATGAGCTGCGCAAGAAGGAGGAGAAGGACCACTACTTTGTGAGTTACGCTGGTTTGTGGGCAAATAGGTCTGGGTGTGCGGAGCCTTGTGAGAGCACACGGCTCACATCAAGCAAGCAGCAGCAGGAGCAGTTGCTCACCACCGCTGTCCCAACCTGTGCCGGGGCTCCTCATCTTGGCCCTTGACCAACCCTCGCGCTCACCACCCTTCCCTCCCCGCCCCTCCCCCGCCCCTCCTCTGCAGGCGCGCGACCCCATTCCCCAGTTTGCCAAGTTCATGGTGGCCAACGGGCTGGCCAGCGAGGCGGACATCAAGGCGATTGAGAAGAAGGTGCAGGAGGAGGTGGAGGACTGCGTCGAGTACGCTGACGCCGCGCCCAAGCCGGTGAGCAATGGAGGGGCAGGGACGGCGGCAGGGAAATAGCAGTCGTGGGCATGATGGGATGAGCGGTGAACCAGGTGTGCGGCGAACCAGGTGTGCGGCATGCTGTGCTGTGCAGGGCTTTGGTTTCCTGCCCTGCCTCTGCCCTGCACCTCCCAGCACTCACCCTAACCAACCCCACCCCGCCCTGCCCCCCATGCTATGCAGGACATGAGCCAGCTGCTTGAGAACGTGTTTGCCGACCCCAAGGGCTTTGGTATCGGCCCCGATGGCCGGTATCGCTACGAGCACCCCGGCTTCACCGCCGGCACTGCCGAGGTGTCTTAAGGCGGCCAGCTAGCCAGCCGCTGGGCCCAGGGGCGGTGCGCTTGCCTGTACCCGCAGCCGCCCGGCTCTGGGCCCACTAGAACTGTGGTTTTCTTTGTTTGTGTCCAACTGTGTCCCCGGCCCCCCTCCCCCGCTCCCTGTCAACCTCTGCGATCTGCAAAGTTCACGAAAAGCCTTGCATTTTATTGCCTGCAGCCGGTGCACAGCCGGCACCCTCGGATCTGCTCCCTGCCCTCTGCTGCTCCACGCTCCTCACCACCCGCGGTATTCCTACAGCCGTCGTTGTGTAATACAACAGCCTTCTGGTCATGCAGCCGGCCAGGTCGCGGGGTGCGCGTGCCTCTGCATGCAACCTCTCTGACACAGTGCCGGCGGCACACTGGGTTGGGCAGGCATCAGCCTCAGTTGTGAACGCAGGTGCCTTGCGCTTCAGGGGTGGAGCCCGGGCCGGCGCCTGGCGGCGCTGCTGGGGCGCATGCTGTGGCGGGAGGTCATGCCATTATTTTGTGCCTTGTGGCAGTTCTTCTACAGGCACACTGCTGGGGTTTGCAGCCCGGATGGGCAGCTGGGCGGCCTTTCATGTTGCGACATGTATTCGCAAGCGCGCGGTCCCACGGCCGCGGCCGCGGCGCCGTCGGGCGGGCCTTCTTCCCCCCCCCCGTGCAGCGCCCCGATCACTTTATTGCCTGATCTGCAGCCATCTCAGGGTCTGGGAGGCAAGGGTGACGAGGTGGGCCGGCATGGACACTCGGTGCCAGCAGGACCGGCGACTTGAAGGTTGCTGTGCGGCGCAAACGCACTTGCGCAACCTGCATGCTACAACTTGAGCACTGCACTTACTGCTCGTGACTTGTGCACAGAGCTTCGACTCTTCCGGCCGCGTCCAGACGCCCTGCGGCACGGTTGCAGCCTCGTATGGCGCATCCCAGTATACACGAGCCCTTCAGTCGGGGCCCCGGCCCGCCCT
>VFQQ010001006.1_pt1 | contig 44416 bp, 43 predicted proteins | sample 3512341 | NCBI WGS metagenome assembly VFQQ01 (sample SAMN10412373, study PRJNA504923) | tailings metagenome | isolation source: Relicate 2 Philex TSF1 revegetated site | place: Philippines: Tuba, Benguet | collected 2017-08-29 | reverse complement strand
CCTCGCGCATGGTTTCGGCAAAGGCCATGGGCTTCACGTCGAGCGCGAGCTTGCCCGACTCGATGCGCGCGATGTCCAGCGTGCCCTCGATCAACGACAACAGGTGTTCCCCGCCCCGGTGGATCACGCGCACGGCCTGGGCGCGGTGCGGCGCCACGCCGGTGTCTTCCTGCAGCAGTTGCGCGTAGCCGAGGATGCTGTTGAGCGGCGTGCGCAGTTCGTGGCTGATGGTGGAGATGTAGCGGGTCTTGGCCTGGTTGGCCTGCTCGGCGGCGCGACGGGCCTGCTGCAGCGCTTCGTCGGTGCGCTGGTGCGATTCGATTTCCTGCATCAGCAGGCGCGTCTGGCGGTTGGACTCTTCCTGCGCCACCTCGCGGCTCTTGTGCGCGAGCACCAGCCACCAGGCCACCGTGGCGGCAATCAGCAGCAGCACCGCGTACACGCGCACGAAGCCCGAGCGCAGCGTGGCATCGAGCAGCGAGGTGTTGGCCGCCACACCCAGCCCATCGGCCAGGCCTTCCACCTCCTGCCGGTAGAGCAGACCGAGCACGGCCGCGAGCACCGGGGCCACGATCATCATGAGCAGCAGGTAGTGCGCCAGCCCCGCTTCCAGGTAAGGCCACACGCGGCGCGGCAGCACGCGGCGCAAGGCCCCCGCCCATTGTTCGGACAGGCGCGCGTGCGGCTTGCACAGGTCGCCACAGCGCGCATCGAGCGTGCAGCACAGGGAACAGATGCTGCCCTGGTAGGCCGGGCAATGCGCCATGTCCGGCCCTTCGTATTCGCGTTCGCAGATGACGCAGGACTGGGTGACGATGCCCGCCGCGCCGGTGCACCGGGGCGACTCGCCACCGCTTCTGGCAATGTAGTAACGGCCCTGCGTCAACCACGCGATCGCGGGGGCGGTGACGAGTGCGGTGGCCATCGCGATCAGCGCCGAGAAGGCCTGCGCGCCCGGGCCCATCAGCCCCATGTGCGCGACGATGGACAGCGCAGAGGCCAGGCCCATCGCGCCCACGCCGACGGGGTTGATGTCGTACAGGTAGGCGCGCTTGAACTCGATGCCCTTGGGCGACCAGCCCAGCGGCTTGTTGATCACGAGGTCGGCCACCACCGCCATGATCCAGGCGATGGCGATGTTGGAGTACAGGCCCAGCACCTCGCCCAGCGCCTGGAACACGTTCATCTCCATCAGCATGAAGGCGATCAGCGTGTTGAACACCACCCACACCACGCGGCCCGGATGGCTGTGGGTGATGCGCGAGAAGAAATTGCTCCAGGCCAGCGAACCGGCGTAGGCGTTGGTCACGTTGATCTTCATCTGCGAGATCACCACGAACAGCGCGGTGGCCGCCACCGCCCAGCCGTAGTCGGAGAAGACGTATTCGTAGGCCGCCAGGTACATCTGGTTCGGGTCGACCGCGCGGTCGGGCGGCACCATGTGGCTGATGGCCAGGTAAGCCAGCAGTGCACCGCCGAGCATCTTGACCACGCCCAGCACCACCCAGCCCGGCCCGCCGGCGAGCACGCCCGCCCACCAGCGCAGCGCGTGCCCAGGTTCTTTGGCCGGCATGAAGCGCAGGTAGTCAGCCTGCTCGCCCATCTGCGTGATGAGCGCAATGCCCACCGTCAGGGCCGCACCAAACAGGTGCCAGTCAAAAACCGCTTCTGCACCAGTTTCGCCCCCATACCGCACCACGTTGGTGAATGTCTCGGGCGCCATCCAGGCCACCGCCCCAAAGGGCACCACCATCATCACGATCCACAGCGGCTGGGTCCAGACCTGGAAGCGGCTGATGACCGAGACGCCGTGCGTTACCAGCGGAATGACCACCAGCGCGCAGATGAGGTAGCCCCAGGCGGGCGGTATGTCGAGCGCAAGCTCGAGGGCGTAGGCCATCACCGCGGCCTCGAGCGCGAAGAAGATGAAGGTGAAGGAGGCGTAGATCAGCGACGTGATGGTCGAGCCGATGTAGCCGAAGCCCGCGCCGCGCGTGAGCAGGTCCATGTCCACCCCGTGGCGCGCCGCATAGACGCTGATGGGCAGGCCGCCCAGGAAGATGATGAGTCCCGTGCACAGGATCGCCAGCGCGGCGTTGATGAAGCCGTACTGCACGAGCAGCGTGGCGCCCACGGCTTCAAGGATCAGGAAGGAGGCGGCGCCGAACGCGGTGTTGGCCACCCGCCATTCGCTCCATTTGCGGAAGCGCTGCGGCGTGTAGCGCAGCGCGTAGTCCTCCATGGTCTCGCTGCCGACCCAGTTGTTGTAGTCACGGCGCACCTTGATGATGCGCTGGGGCGCGGAGTCATCGCCCCCACGCTCCGCCGCTGCGCGGGTCGCTGCCCCCCGGGGGAGCTGATCCGGCCTTGGGGCGGCCCGGCGGCCGTCTCGCTCGCCCTCCCCCTCCGCCTTGGGGCGGCCCGGCGGCGGATCGTTGACGGGTTCGGAGGCTGCATTCACCTGCATCGTTCCGCAGCTTTCATGCCACGCCCGGAAACGGGGCACGGGACTTGCTGAATCCGACCAACCCGACTTCCCCCGCCCTGACGACCGCACACCATGGAACTCACGCCCCGCGAAAAGGACAAGCTGCTCATCTTCACCGCAGCCTTGCTGGCCGAGCGGCGCAAGGCGCGCGGCCTGAAGCTGAACTATCCGGAATCGGTGGCCCTGATCAGCGCGGCCGTGATGGAAGGCGCCCGCGACGGCAAGACCGTGGCGCAGCTCATGAGCGAGGGCCGTTCCGTGCTGACCCGCGCCGACGTGATGGACGGCATCCCCGAAATGATCCCGGACATCCAGGTGGAGGCCACCTTCCCGGACGGCACGAAACTGGTCACGGTCCACCAGCCGATAACATGAGGACGGGACAAGACCTTGAACCTCACAGGAACAACAGCATGAAATCCAGACTCCTCATCGCCCTGGCGCTCTCTGCCCTCTCGTTCTCCGCCTTCGCCCACGTGGGCGGCGACGCGCACGACCACGGTGGTTTCCTCACCGGGTTCCTGCACCCCGTCACCGGCCTCGATCACCTGGCCGCCATGCTGGCGGTGGGCGTGTGGAGCGCCATGACCACGCGCCGCCTCTGGATCGCGCCGCTGTCCTTCGCCGCGCTGCTGCTCGTGGGCGCGCTGCTGGCACAGGCCGGCTTGGCGTTCCCGGCCATCGAACCGATGATCGCCGCCTCCATGCTGGTGGTCGGGCTGCTGCTGGCGGCGCAGGTGAAACTGCCTGAGACCGCGGGCGCGGTGCTGGTCGGCGCTTTCGCGCTCTTCCACGGCGCAGCACACGGCCAGGAACTGACCGCTGGCGCCGCACTGGCCGGCATGGTGGTGGGCACCGCCCTGCTGCACGCGGCGGGCATCGCCATCGGCCTGGGCTTCAAGCGCGCCAGCCAGTGGCTGCCACGCCTGGCCGGCGGCGCGGTGGCGCTGATGGGCCTGAACATGGGCTGGTCCCTGATCGCGGGTTGACGCCATGATCCCCGGCGAACTCTTCATCGACGAAGGCGAGCACACGCTCAACCCCGGCCGGCGCACGCTCACCCTGGTGGTGAAGAACGGCGCAGACCGGCCGATCCAGGTCGGGTCGCACTACCACTTCGCCGAAACCAACGGCGCGCTGGATTTCGACCGTGCCGCCGCGCAGGGCATGAGGCTGAACATCGCCAGCGGCACCGCGGTCCGCTTCGAACCCGGCCAGCAGCGCACCGTGGAACTGGTGGACTACGCGGGCGACCGCATCGTGTACGGCTTTCGCGGCCTCACGCAAGGCGCGCTGGTCTGACCCGCCGGCGCGGGGTCAGTTCGAAATGGTGGTGCGCGTGACCACCGGCTGGCCCGGCGCGGCCAGCACGAAGAAGCCTGGCAGGCCGGCGGTGCCGAAGCGCGTGGCCGGGTTGCGCACGAACTGCGAGTCGCTCAGCGTCATCAGACCGGTGCGGTTGTTGCTGACGAAGAAGACCGCGCTGCCGCCTTCGATGGCCGCGTTGTCGCTCACCACGCTGCCGTAAACACCCAGCGTGAACTCGTTGCCGTCGTTGTAGATGGCGCCACCGCTGCCACCACCCGGCGTGCCGGGCGCCTGTGGATTGGCACCGTTGCCCGTGGCGCTGTTGTGGCTGAGCAGGCTGTTGTAAACGCTGTACGACACGCCGATGCTGCTGAGCGCGCCGCCGTTGGAACAGGTGTTGCCCAGGCCGGCAGCGCCACCGAACGTGCTCTGCACCACGTACACCGGCCGCGCCTGGAAGATGCTGAGCACGCGCACCGCGCCACCGCCGACGTCCGGGCCGGTGGCGTCGCAGCGGTTGTTGGTGAACACGCTGTTGACGATCTTGAACTGCCCACCGCGCACGAAGATGGCGCCACCGCCGCCGCCATCGGTCGTCTCGCCGATCGCGTTGCCGTTGGCAAAGCGGATGTTCTGCACCGTAAGCCGGGGCGTTTCCTGGTTGTTGCAGTTCGCGCTGGTCCAGACCTGGGCCGCATCGCAGGTGTTCTGGTACAGGATGCGCCTGGCGCCGCCGCCGCTCAGGGTGATGAGGCCACCACCGTCGAGCGTCACATCGGGCCGGTTATTGAATACCTTGGCCGTGCTGGGCAGGGTGATGGTCACCGGCGCCGTGCCGCAGTTGAAGCGGATCTTGCCGCCCTGTGCCACGGCGTTGACCACGGCCTGGCCGGTGCAGCTCCCCGGGGTTCCCGTGCCGATCAGGTGATCGGGCTGGCTGGTGTCCACCAGTCCGCCCGCGGCGGGCACCGGCACCAGGCCGCTGGGCACGCCCACGCCAGGCAGCCCGGGCACCGGGCCATCCGGCACGCCCCCACCGCCGCCGCCCGATCCGGGGTCGGACGAATCACCGCCACCGCCGCCACAGGCCGCCAGGGTGGTCAACACGGCAACGAGGACGGCCGTGCGCGAAAGAAGCGGCAGGCGAAGCGCGGGAGAAGGCATGGTTCTGAGGGCGTTGAACTGGAAAGAAACTGGCGCGCCACCGACGGTGCGGGTGGGCAATGGTTGGCACGATCCGTGCTCGGTTTCATCAACCGGACGCCAATGTAAGCGCATACCCCACGGGGTAGTGCTTCAACATGCAACCTTGTGTGTATTCGCCATGCGGCCGGCGACGAAGCGGCAGCGGCATGCCGACACCATCAGGACAAAACAACCATGAGCACCGTATCCCGCAGCGCCTATGCCGGCATGTTCGGCCCCACTGTCGGTGACCGCCTGCGCCTGGCCGACACCGGCCTGGTGATCGAGATCGAGAAGGACTTCACCCTCGCCGCCGGCGGCTACGGTGAAGAGGTGAAGTTCGGCGGCGGCAAGACCATCCGCGACGGCATGGCGCAGAGCCAGCGCACGCGCGCCGAGGGTGCGGTCGACACCGTGATGACCAACGCGGTGATCATCGACCACTGGGGCATCGTCAAGGCCGACATCGGGCTGAAGGGCGGTCGCGTGGTGGCCATCGGCAAGTCCGGCAACCCCGACACCCAGCCCGGCGTGGACATCGTCATCGGCCCGGGCACGGAGGTGATCAGTTGCGAGGGCAACATCGTCACGGCCGGCGGCATCGACAGCCACATCCACTTCATCTGCCCGCAGCAGGTGGACGAGGCCCTGGCCTCGGGCGTGACCACCATGCTCGGCGGCGGCACCGGCCCGGCCACCGGCACCTTCGCCACCACCTGCACGCCCGGCCCCTGGCACATCGAGCGCATGCTGCAGGCCGCCGACGGCCTGCCGATGAACCTGGGCTTTCTGGGCAAAGGCAACGCCAGCCTGCCCGGCGCATTGCACGAACAGATCAACGCGGGCGTGATCGGCCTGAAGCTGCACGAGGACTGGGGCACCACGCCCTCGGCGATCGACAACTGCCTGAGCGTGGCCGAGGAAGCGGATGTGCAGGTCGCCATCCACAGCGACACGCTCAACGAATCGGGCTTTGTGGAGAACACCATCGAGGCCACCAAGGGCCGCAGCCTGTGCGCCTTCCACACCGAAGGCGCGGGCGGTGGGCACGCGCCCGACATCCTGCGCGTGGTCGGCGAAGCGAACTTCCTGCCCTCGTCCACCAACCCCACCATGCCCTACACCGTCAACACGCTGGACGAGCACGTGGACATGCTGATGGTCTGCCACCACCTCGACGCGGGCATCGCCGAGGACCTGGCCTTCGCCGAGAGCCGCATCCGCCGCGAGACCATCGCCGCCGAGGACATCCTGCACGACATGGGCGCCATCAGCATGATGAGCAGCGACAGCCAGGCCATGGGCCGCGTCGGCGAGGTCGTCATCCGCACCTGGCAGACGGCCTGCAAGATGAAGAGCCAGCGAGGCACGCTGCCTGAAGACAACGCGCGCAGCGACAACTTCCGCGTGAAGCGATACATCGCCAAGTACACGATCAACCCTGCCATTGCGCACGGCGTGTCCCACGTGGTGGGTTCGCTCGAGGTGGGCAAGTGGGCCGACCTCGTGGTGTGGAAGCCGGCGTTCTTCGGCGTGAAGCCTGCGCTGGTGCTCAAGGGCGGCAGCATCGCGCTGGCCGCCATGGGCGACCCCAACGCCTCCATTCCCACGCCGCAGCCGGTGCACTACCGCCCCATGTTCGGCAGCCTCGGCAGCGCCATGGCCAGGAGCAGCCTCACCTTCGTCTCGCAGGCCGCGCTCGCGGCAGACGTGGGCAAGCAGTACGGCCTGCAGAAAACGCTGGCCGCGGTGCAGGGCATCCGCGGCATCACCAAGGCCCACATGGTGCACAACGCGTTGCTCCCGAAGATGGAGATCGACCCCCAGACCTACGCCGTGCGCGCCGACGGCCAGCTGCTCACCTGCGAGCCCGCCAGCGTGCTGCCCCTGGCGCAACGCTATTTCCTGTTCTGATTTCTCCACATGCTTCAGGTTTCCAAACTCATCCCCCAGGGCCAGGGCCTTGCACCGGTGCTGGTGAACCGTGCATCGCAGCTCGAGCTGGACTGGGACATCCGCCAGAAAAGCCGCTTTGACGCCACCGCTTCCGACGGGCGCCACGTGGGCGTGTTCCTGCCGCGCGGCACCGTGGTGCGCGGCGGCGACGTGCTGCTCACGCAAGACGGTTCGCTGCTGCGCGCGGTCGCCGCACCCCAGGCGGTGCTGCGCATCACCGCCTGCCCCGACCACCCCGCGCAAGAGCAGGCCTTCGACCTCATGCGCGCCGCCTACCACCTGGGCAACCGGCACGTGCCCATCGAGCTCAAGCCCGACCACCTCAAGATCGAACCCGACCACGTGCTGGCCGACATGCTGCGCGCCATGCACCTCACCGTGGTGGAAGTGCGCGAACCCTTCGAGCCCGAAGGCGGTGCGTATGGCGCGGCAGCGGGTGCGGGCCATGCGCATCATGGTCATGACCACGCGCACGGCCATCACCACCACGGCCACGGGCATGACCACGGCTGATCGCTCGGCCGCCAGCCTGCTGCGCATCCTGTGGCTGGCGTCACCCGCGCTGCCCGTGGGCGGCTTCTCTTATTCCGAAGGCCTTGAGGCCGCGGTGGACGCCGGCCTGGTGCACGACGAAGCCAGTGCCACCCACTGGATCACCGACCAGTTGCACCTGGGCCTGGCGCGCAGCGACCTCGCCGTGGTGGCGCAGGCCATTCCCGCCTGGCGCGAGCAGGACCTGACCCGCATCGCCGAGCTCAACCACTGGGTACTGCAGACCCGCGAAACACTCGAATTCCGGCTGCAGAGCGAACAGATGGGCCGCTCGCTGCTGGAGTGGGCGCGCCAGCTGGGCGAGCTGGGCAGCGGCGTGTTCGAACAACTGCAGGCCGCGCAACTCCAGCCACCCACCTACCCCGTGGCCTGCGCCTGCGCCGCCGCCAGCACGGACGCCAGCGTGCGCGACAGCCTGGTGGGCTACGCCTTCGGCTGGGCCGAGAACCTGGTGCAGGCCGCCATCAAGTCGGTGCCACTGGGCCAGAGCGCGGGCCAGCGCATGCTGGCGCGCCTGGCGCTGCAGATTCCCGCCGTCGTCGAGCACGCCATGGTTCTGGGCGACGAGACCCGCCAGGCCTTCACACCCATGCTGGCAATCCTGTCGGCGCGGCACGAAACCCAGTACTCTCGCCTCTTCCGCTCCTGACCCCGAGACCTTTCCCATGACCACGACCGCCCTGCACCACATCCCCCGCCGCACCCGCACGCTGCCGCCCCTGCGCGTGGGCATCGGCGGCCCGGTGGGCTCGGGCAAGACCACGCTGCTGGAAATGCTCTGCAAGGCCATGCGCGATCAGTACGACCTGGTCGCCATCACCAACGACATCTACACCAAGGAAGACCAGCGCCTGCTCACCGTCAGCGGCGCGCTGCCGGCCGAACGCATCATGGGCGTGGAAACCGGCGGCTGCCCGCACACCGCGATCCGCGAAGACGCATCGATCAACCTTGAAGCCATCGACCGCATGCTCGACCAGTTTCCGGACGCTGACGTGGTGTTCATCGAAAGCGGCGGCGACAACCTGGCCGCCACCTTCAGCCCCGAACTGAGCGACCTGACCATCTACGTGATCGACGTCGCCGCTGGCGAAAAAATTCCGCGCAAGGGCGGCCCCGGCATCACCAAGAGCGACCTCTTCATCATCAACAAGACCGACCTGGCCCCGCACGTGGGCGCCGACCTGGAAGTGATGAAGGCCGACACCGCGCGCATGCGGCCCGACACCACGCGCCGCCCCTGGGTGATGACCAACCTGAAGACCCTGGCTGGCGTGGAAGAGGTGGTGCGCTTCATCGAGACGCGCGGCATGCTGCGCAGCGAAACCACAGAAGCCATGCCGGCCTGAACGGCACGCAGGCTAAAATCCGGCCCTTGCGATCGCTTCCGGAGACTTGGGTGAGCGGTTTAAACCAGCAGTCTTGAAAACTGCCGACCCGCAAGGGTCCGTGAGTTCGAATCTCACAGTCTCCGCCAGTTCGCCTGGAGCCTCAGTGCCACTGAGGCTTTTTTTTGGCCGCATCGCCCCTTTTCCTGCGGGCCCTGGGCCGATCGGGTTCTCTCTGCAGAAGCTCTTCAGCGGCGCTCAACGGTTCTGACCGTTTTCCTTCTCGTTCCCGGAGCTCCCTCAACACACGCCCTTGTCGATGCAAGTGGCGAAGGCGCATGCCTGCAACACAGGCGGGGCGTCGTTCGCACGAGGAGCAATGAGCAAGCTGCCAGGGGTTTTGTGCAATCACCGGCCGGCTCCCTCTCCTAGAGTCTTCATTCCTCAACCACCACCCATGGAGTTGTTCGAATGAAGACACACCAGATTGCAACCACTGTGAAGCGCCGCATCGCCCCGGTGCTTGCTGGCGCCACCGCCGTTCTTTTCAGCGCGGGCGCGAATGCGACATCGGCCTCAGCGCCCAGCGCCGTCGAGAGCCAGCGCTTCGACCGAGGCATGCAGGTTCTGCGCGATCTCAACAACGGTCAGCCTCAACCCGTGTTCGAAGCCATGCGCCAGGAGTTCCCTTTCCTGGCGGAGAGCACCGCGTCCTACGCGCTCGGCGATGTGTGGGGACGGCAGGTGCTGGATCCGAAAACGCGCCAGCTCGCCTCCATGGCCGCCTTCGCGGCCCTGGGGCTGCGCGGCTTCTTCAAGACACACGCCGGATACGCATTGAACATGGGCGTCCCGCCCGAGCAGCTCAAGGAAATCGTTTACCTGATCACGGTGCCAGCAGGCTTTCCGCGGGCCATCGAAGCCTCGCAGACCCTGCAGGAACTCTTTGTGGAGCGCGGCGTGAACACCGCCCCGGGAGCCCGGCCATGATGCAGCTGCTGCGACGCGACACGCTGCTGGCCGGCCTGCTCTTTCCCGTGCTCGCCATGGCACGCGCGCTGCCTGCGCCGGTTCAGGTGGCCGGGCAACCGGGCCCCCAGGACCACGATGATCCGTCGAGGCACCCACACCTCGGCATGTGGGTGACCGCCGATGGCGGCATCCGGCATGAGCTGCAGCCCGATGGCCGTTACGACGAACAACGCGGCAACCGCAGGAGCGCGTACCAGGGTCGCTACTGGGTGAAGGGCGATCGCATCTGGTACCTGGACGACACCGGCTTCACCGCCGACGGACGCTTCCGCGACGGCGTCTTTCACCATGGGGGTTACGTGTTCCACCGGCCAGGGCGAGCACCCAGGCCCTGAACCGGCCGGGCCGACGACCCTCGGTCGTCGGTCACCGGCCAGCCACCTGTCACGCGGGGCTGCGTGTGGGCCGCACAACGATCTCGCTGACATCGACATCCGGCGGTTGAGCGATGGCATAAGCGATGGCGCGGGCAATGGCCTCGGGTTCAATGGTGATGGCGCGAAACTCACGCATGGCCGCGGCGGCCTGTGGGTCGGTGATGCTGTTCGCGAGCTCTGAGGTGGTGGTGCCGGGGGACACCACGGTGACCCGGATGTCCCCGTCCAGCTCCTCCTGACGCAGACCATCGCTGATCGCCCAGACCGCGAACTTGGATGCGCAGTAAACCGCAGCACCCGGATAGGCGCGGTATGCACCAATGGAGGCCAGGTTGACGAGGTGACCCTGCCCCTGCCGCTTCATGTGCGGCAGCGCCGAGGCGATGCCGTAGAGCACACCCTTGACATTCACATCGATGGTCTCTTCCCACTCGCCCACCAGGCCCGCGCTGATCCGGGACAGCGGCATGACGCCAGCGTTGTTGATCAGCACATCGATGCGGCCAAAGCGCTCGACCGTCAGGTCCACGAAGGACTGCACCGAATCACGGCTTCGCACGTCCAGGTGCGTGGCAACCAGCTCGACGCCGTCACGCGACGCGGCGTGGACCAGGTCGTCGAGCCTGTCGATCCGACGGGCACCCACCACGGTCTTCGCGCCAAGACGGGCCAACAGCGTCGCGGTTGCCTGGCCGATGCCACTGCTCGCACCGGTGATCGCGACCACCTTGCCTTGCAAACTTTCCATCACACTCTCCTTGTGAGTTTCAACCCGGGCGCGAGGATGGCCCGTCAGAAGAGTGTGTTTTCTCCAGGTCGAGTCCCGTTGCCGGTTCCTCCACAAAGATTGCCGGGATTTCCAGACACGCAACCCATCGGGCGTGCGCCGTGCCGAGGATTGCCTGTTCCTCTCGAATTCCTGCCCGATGCTGTGCGCACCATCGACGCCGGCGAGCGTCTCCACTAGAGTGCGTCCATGGCTCACATCGACCGCACCCACACATTTGCGCTCCCGACGATGACGTCAGACATCGCCGCCAGCATCTCGGCCATGCGACCCTCGTTCGAACGCCATGCGCCCAGGGACGGCATCATTCCCACCGCCATTCCGGGCTTGCAGCTCCTGCGAGCGAGTGGCCCCACCGAGCCCTTGAGCGTGATGTACCGCCCCTCCCTGTGCCTGCTGTTGAGCGGCAGGAAGCGGGTCTTCCTGAGCGACCAGGTGACGGAGTACAGCGCCAACTGCCACCTGGTGACTTCGCAGGATCTGCCGGTGCTGGGTCAGGTCATCGAAGCCAGCCGGAGCGATCCCTACCTCTGTGTCCAACTCCGCATCGAGCATGCGGAGGTGAGCCAGATCACTCTGGACCACGGCATGCCGCAGGAGCCGCCTGGCGCCTCCACCGATGCGGCGCGAGGCCTGTACACGGAACCGACCTCGGTATCGCTGGCGAGCGCCGTGCTGCGTCTGGTTCAGCTCCTCGACACGCCCGAGGACATCGCCGCCATTGCGCCTCTCATACGCCGGGAGATCGTGTACCGCCTGATGTCGTCCCCCAACGGCTGGCGGATCGCGCGCACCGTGAAGGCCGACTGCAGCGACCAGCGCATCGCGCGCGTCATTGGCGTGCTGCGCAGCCGGTTCCGCGAACCCATGGGGGTGCCCGAACTGGCCGACATCGCCCACCTGAGCCCTTCGGCCCTGCACCTGCACTTCAAGAACGTCACCTCGTTGACGCCCTTGCAGTACATCAAGCAGCTGCGCCTTCAAGAAGCTCGCAGGCTGCTGCTCTCCGTCGACATGGACGCAGCCACCGTCGCGTTCGAGATCGGCTATGAAAGCCCATCGCAATTCAACCGCGAGTACGCCCGGATGTTCGGTGAACCACCGATGCGGGATAAAACCCGCATGATGGAAGCACGCACTGGAAGCCCGCCTGGTTGACGCGCTGCCAGAGGCGCCATCAATCCGCAGGTCGTTGGTTCAGCACCGGATACGCCTCCTGCAGGCGCCTGGCCTCGCCCGCGGCCGCGGGGTCGTAGCCGGGCAGCTTTTTCAGCACATCCAGGAAGGCCGGGTCTTTCAGGGCTGCAAGCACCTTCTGCAGCGCCTGGGTCTGCACCATGTCGTCGCGGCACAGCAGGAAATACCGTTCCGTGATCACCGGAACGAAATCCAGCTTGAAGCGTCGCGCAGGCGGTTCCAGGCCGAAGCCGACATCGGCCATGCCGCTGGCCACGTGCGCCGCCACCGCGGCGTGCGTGTATTCGCCCTGCTCGAACCCGGCAATGTCCGTCGACGGCAGCCCCTGGGCTTTCAGCAGGCCTTCGAGCAGCCAGCGGGTTCCGGAGCCGGGTTGCCGGTTGATGAACCGGATGCCGGGCTTTATGAGGTCCGCGAGCGAGAAGAGCTCCTTCGGATTGCCAGCCCGGACCATCAGGCCCTGGCGCCGCGTGGCAATGTCGACCAGCGTCAGGTCCAGCCCCTTGAGCCATTGCATGTAGTGATCGAGCGCCATCGGCTCCATCGGCCCGATCGGGATGTGAAGCCCGGCCACGTCACAGTCGCCGTCGCGCAGCGCGGCCACGGCGGCGGAACTGCTGGCGTACGAAAACGCCACCTTCAGGCCGTCCGCCGCCAGCCGCTCCAGCAACTGTTCGATGGCAAAACCGTGGCTGGCATGGATGCGCAGCGCTGAGGGGGCTTCCTGCAGGGCCCCACGCAGTTCTTCTTCCAGCTCCGAAGAAAGCGTCTCGAGCACCGGGCGCAGGCGCGCATGGATGCGTTTGTCGGCCCAGGCGATGCGAGCACCCAGCTCCGTCAGCGTGGAGCCTTTTCCGCGCTCCATCACCAGCAGCGGGGCCTGGAACGACGCTTCGCCTTGCCGCACCAGCGTCCAGGCGTGGCGGTAGGACAGGTCGAGTGCGAGGGCCGCGTTCTGCAGACTGCCCAGTTCGGACACGCGCACCAGCAGCTCGATGAGCCGCGCCGGCATGGCGGGCCCCTGCGAATCCTGGATGGTCCAGGTGGGCTGGATGGAAACCTGTTTCATGCGGGGGCTGGCGCCTTATGCACACACACCATATGAAGTGGGCCTCCGGTGCACCGGGGGGCGGGCCTCATATTGCAGCGCAGAGACATCGCGGGAAAGATACGTCGACGGCGATACATCGCCCGCATTGTCAATGAATGGAAAGGTTGCCGTGAGGGAACAACGGATCGAACTCTACAAAGGCCCTGCCGGTGGCTGGGGTGCGCTCAACAGCGTGAAGAACGCGCTGCTGCACCAGGAGATTCCCGTCAAGGGCGCGAAGACCCTGCTGTCAGCCAACCAGCCCGACGGTTTTGACTGCCCGGGTTGCGCGTGGCCGGACCGCAACCACGCGTCCACCTTCGAGTTCTGCGAGAACGGCGTGAAGGCCGTGGCGGCCGAGGCCACGGCGCGTCGCGCGGGCCCCGAACTGTTCGCTCGACACACCGTGGCCGAGCTGATGCAGCAGAGCGACTTCTGGCTCGAAGACCAGGGCCGCCTCACGCACCCCATGGTCTACGACGCGGCCACCGACAAGTACCAGCCCATCGCGTGGGACGCGGCCTTCGCCCTGATCGCGCGCCACCTCAATGCCCTGCCCGATCCCGACCAGGCCATCTTCTACACCTCGGGCCGGGCGAGCAACGAGGCCGCTTTTCTGTACCAGCTGTTCGTGCGCGAGTACGGCACGAACAACTTCCCCGACTGCTCCAACATGTGCCACGAGCCCAGCGGCAGTGGCATGCGACCGCAGATTGGTGTGGGCAAGGGCACGGTCACGCTGGACGATTTTGACAAGGCCGATGCGATCTTCATCTTCGGCCAGAACCCGGGCACCAACCACCCGCGCATGCTGGGTGAGCTGCGCCATGCATCGAAGCGCGGCGCGCGCATCGTGAGCTTCAACCCCCTGCGCGAACGCGGCCTGGAGCGGTTCCAGGACCCGCAGAGCAAGATCGAGATGGCCACGCTGGGCTCCACGCCGATCAGCTCGCATTACTTCCAGCTGCGGGTGGGTGGCGATCTGGCGGCGGTCAAGGGCATGATGAAACGCCTGATCGAGCGGCAGGACGCTGGCGAGGATCTGCTGGACCGCGCCTTCATCGCGGAACACACCGTCGGTTTCCAGGCCATGGCCGAAGACCTGCGCGCCGAATCGTGGGACGTGATCGTCGAAGAGGCAGGGCTCACGCTCGAGCAGATCCACACCGCGGCAGACATCTACATCAGCGCGAAGAGCGCCATCTTCTGCTGGGGCATGGGCATCACCCAGCACCAGCACTCGGTGGCCACCATCCAGATGATGGGCAACCTGCTCCTGATGCGTGGCAATGTCGGCCGCCCGGGCGCCGGCTTCTGCCCGGTGCGCGGCCACAGCAACGTGCAGGGCGACCGCACCATGGGCATCTGGGAAAAGCCACCGGCCGAGCTGCTGGACCGGCTCGGCCAGGTGTTCCATTTCGAACCACCGCGCAGGAATGGCTACGACACGGTGGAGGCCATTCGGGCCATGCTCGACGGCAAGGGCAAGGTGTTCTTCGCGCTGGGCGGCAACTTCGCGGCCGCCACGCCCGACACCCACGAGACCTGGAAGGCACTGCGCAGGTGTGATCTCACAGTGCACGTGACAACCAAGCTCAACCGCAGCCACGTGGTGCATGGCCGGGAGGCCTTGATACTGCCCTGCCTGGGCCGCACCGAGATCGACATGCAGGCCAGCGGCTCGCAGGGTGTGACGGTGGAAGACTCGATGAGCATGGTGCACATCTCGATGGGCATCAACCCGCCGGCATCGGAGCACCTGCTGTCCGAGCCGGCCATCGTGGCGCGCCTGGCTGCGGCCACGCTGGGCGGACCCGGGGGCAAGGGCAGCGGGACGCCCTGGCTGTGGCTGATCGAGGACTACGCGCGCATTCGCGACCAGATCGAGAAAGTGTTCGACGATTTCAAGGGCTTCAACGCGCGGGTGGCCGTGCCGGGTGGCTTCCGGCTGCGCAACACCGCCAGCGAGCGCGTGTGGAGCACACCGAGCAGCAAGGCCGGTTTCTTCGCACACCCCGTGCCGCGCGACACGCCAACACACCGCGCCCGCCGCGCCATGCGCGACACCGTCGTCTTCACGCTGCTCACCACGCGCTCGCACGACCAGTACAACACCACCATCTACGGCATGGACGACCGCTACCGCGGCGTGTTCGGCCAGCGCCGCGTGGTCTTCATCCACGCCGATGACATCCGCGCGCTCGGCCTGCGCGATGGCGACTGGGTCGATCTCCACACCGTGTGGGACGACGGCCAGCAGCGCCGTGCCGACCGGTTCCGCCTGGTGAGCTACGACATCCCGCGCGGCAACCTGGCCGCCTACTACCCTGAAACGAACCCGCTGGTTCCCCTGTCGGCCACCGCCATCGCGGCAGGCACGCCCACCTCGAAAGCCATTCCCGTGGTGCTCACCTTGCATGAAGCAGTGCCCGAACCACAGGCGTTGGAGCCTGTGCTGGCGCTCGCAGACTGACACGCCATGAACCCGTCTCCGCTGGGCGCCCGCATCCTGCACGAGCTCGCTGAAGTCCCCCCGGCGGATGGCATGTCCCTGCCCCGGCTGGGCAAACGCCTCGGGCAGGGCGTCAGTGCGCTGATGCGCGAACTCTCGCTCATGGGAGATGCCGTGATCGGCGGCGTGCCCGGGCCTGGCTGGGTGAAGGTGGTGCGGATGGACGACCGGTGGTTGGCCCATCTCACACCGGCAGGGCGAACACAGGTCGAATCCTTTCCACATCACGAATGAAAACCCTGTACCCATCGACGCCAACGGGTGTGCGCCCCAGCGAAGTGCTCACGCTGCGCAACGGGCGCTCGTCGACCGCCCACGACTGGCTGGCGGACGAGGTGCCCATCGCGCTGGTCTTCAACGGCATCTCGCACGCCGTGATGCTGGCCACGCCGGACGATCTGGAGGACTTCGCGCTCGGCTTCTCCTTGACCGAGGGCCTGCTGGAAGACCGCAGTGAACTGCGCGGCATCGAGGTCAGCCAGGTCGCGGACGGCATCGAGGTGCACCTGGAAGTGTCCAGCGCTTGCGAGTGGCGCCTGAAGGAACGTCGCCGAAACCTCGCGGGCCGCACGGGATGCGGCCTGTGTGGCACCGATTCGCTGTCGATGGTGCGCCGCCCCTTGCCGGTGCTGGAAAGCGCCCACCTGCGCGAAGCAGCCGTCTCCGCGGCCACCGGTGCGCTGCACACCATGCAGCCCCGCAGGCAACTCACCGGCGCAACCCATGCGGCGGCGCTGTGCAACGCCGATGGCACCATTGAAAAGGTCCGCGAAGATGTGGGCCGACACAACGCGCTCGACAAACTGATCGGCGCCTGCGTGAGGGACGCACACCCGATGCGCGACCGCTTCGTCACGATCACCAGCCGCGCCAGTTTCGAGATGGTCCAGAAGACCGCCCTGGCGGGCATCGCGGCGCTGGTGGCGGTCTCGGCTCCCACGTCGATGGCCGCCGACCTCGCCCTGCAGAGCAACCTGCTGCTGATCGGCTTCGCCCGTTCTGGCGGCATGGTGGCCTACACGCATGCGGACCGGTTGATCCGCAACGCGACCACCGGGCACAAGCCAGCGCCGCAAGGCCTGCTGGCGGCATGAAGGCAGACCGCTAGACGGCGCTCGCCTGCGGCAGGGCACCAGGGGCTTCGATGGGCGCGGCTGAGCGCGCCTGGTCGATGCAGGCGCGCAGGTCGTTCACGTAGGGCTTGACTGGCCCGAGGTAACGAAGCACCCCGGGAGGGTGAAACACCGCAACCGTGGGGAATGAGGTGATCTCGAGGGCATCCACGTCGACGCCCTGGTCTTCGATGTCCACCCATGTCAGGGGCGATTCGACTTGCCCGGTCACCGCATCGCGGAAGGTTCTGCAGTGCTGGCACCAGTCGGCACACAGCACGGTGATGGTGGTGTCAAGGGAAGCGGAAGTTTCGGCAGGGACAGTCATGCAGGGTTCCAGGGAGATGGGTGTTCAGGCGTGCCGCAGGCAGCGCAGGGCCGGAGCGTCGTCCATCTCCGGCGGGGGTTCTTCATGGGCCAGCGCGGCGATCAGGCTGGTCACGCTCGCACTGCGCAGCGGGAGAAAGGGGCGGCCCTGTCGCTTGCAGTCGCGCTTGAGGGCGAGCGCGGAATCGTGGTCGATGCAATCGACCGGAAAGACCACCAGGTCGGCCCAGGCCAGCGCGGCGGCCAACGCGCCCTTGCGGTCCTCCAGGCCACCATCGTGCCGCCGGAAATCGCCGCCCGACGCCTCGACCAGTGCCCGGATGGCGGGCGTGGAACTTGGCCGGCCACCCACGTACAGCAAGCGCTGTCCTTGCAGGCGTTGTTCAACCGGGCTTTGATGAGAGGCCGCATCGGGCATGAACCGCACATGCCGCTCGGTGGCGGCGAGTTCGCGCGCAAGCATCTCGGCGTGCAGCCTCTGCTGCTGCAGGTCTTCAGCCAGGCGCAGCGACTCGCGCCGCGCCGCCTGTGCCTGCGCTTCCATTGCCTGCCCGCGCTCGCGGGCGTCCTCCAGGGCCTGCGCCTGATCCTGCAACTTCTGCTGGATGAGGTCTTTGTCCTCATGCTGCCCGTGCGCGTGCGGCGCCCGTTCGATCTCCACCCGGGCTTCCTGCAGCGACTGCAGCGCGTGGTCCCGTTCCTGCACGAGTTCGGTGTGGCGTTCCTGCGCGCGGTCCAGGCGGTCGCGCAAGCCGTGGTTCTCCTGCTCCAGTGACACGAGCCGGCGGATGTCGGCCCGGTTGGCCGCGCCCACGAGGTGGGACAGCATGTGCACGTCGCCAAAGGCCTGTTGCCTCAACGGCTCGGTGGCGCGCCGGTGGGTGAGCACGGCCCAGTACGCGCCCGGGATGTCGCCCGCCTTGAGCGACTCCTTCCACAGTGCCTGCAGCGACGCTTCGTCGCGGGCGCGGGCGTAGCGCTGCAGCGTGGATTCGTACCGCCGGTCCAGCGCCTTGCCCATCTGCCGTGCGGGTTCACCACCGAGCGCGGCCAGGCGCACCGCCTCATGGTGCAGGGTGAGTTCGTCCATGTCACGCACATCGATGAAGCGCGCCAGCAGCTTCTTCAGCTCATGCGATGAGCAGCAGGTTCCGATGACGGAGCAATGCAGATGCTGATCGAGATCGACCAGGCGGTGGCGTGCCGCACCTGGCGCGGTGGCGTCCACGCTCTGCGCCTCACCTTCCGCGGCAGGCTCGGTGCTTCTGGCAGACCAGGCACGCGCAATGGAGTGCAAGGCAGGCTCTTCGCAGCAGGCGGGGGAGGAATGGGGGTGGGAGAACATGGCATCGAAATATACAACGGAATATAACGATGGACGAACGCACGCTTATCACGCAACGCCTGCGCCGGCCTGTCCAGGCGCCAGCAGGACTGGCCCGCGACCCAATCAGTCGGTGGCCACCATCACGCTGGAGGCCTTGATCACCCCATAGGCCTTTGCGCCTTCCTCAAGCTTCAGGGTGTTGGCCGAGCTGGTGGTGATGCTCGACACGATCTGCAGACCCGGGGCGATTTCCAGCGTCACCTCCGTCGTGGCAGGCCCGCGAAGGATGGCCACGATGGTGCCTGGCAACACATTGCGCGCGCTGATCTTCATGAGGAGCTCCTGAAAAGGGTGTCGTGAATCCGGTTTTCGTTATATACACTTTGAAACAACGATCCGTCAACGACACCCCGCAAAGCCGGACGGCATAAAGCCGGCATCAAGCGATTCGCTATATAAACTTGGATACTTCGAAATCCTCCCACCCTTTCATTCAAAAGAGAGACGCCCGTGAAGACCCGCCTGATCCGCACCCTGACCCTCGCCCTGGCTGCCGGCCTGTCCTTCGCCTCCCATGCGGCAGACCTGACCGTCTCCGCGGCGGCCAGCCTGACCAACGCCTTCAAGGACATCGCGCCGCTGTTCGAAGCGGCCAACCCCGGCACCAAGGTGCAGTTCAACTTCGCGGCCTCCGGTGTGCTGCTGCAGCAGATCGCCAAGGGTGCGCCGGCCGACGTGTTCGCCAGCGCCGACCAGGAAACCATGGATCAGGCCCAGGCGCAGAACCTGGTGAAGCCCGCGCAGCGCCGCGACTTCGTCTCCAACAGCCTGGTGGTGATCGTGCCGACCTCGGCCGCCAACACACCCAAGGCCGTGGGTGACCTCGCACAGCCCGCCTACGCCCGCATCGCCATCGGCCTGCCGGCCAGCGTGCCCGTGGGCCGCTACACCAAGAGCGTGCTCGAAGGTGCAAACCTGTGGGGCGCCATCGAACCCAAGATGATCGGCGCCACCAACGTGCGTCAGGCGCTCGACTACGTGCAGCGCGCCGAGGTCGATGCCGGCTTCGTCTATGCGACCGACGCGGCCATCATGGCCGACAAGGTGAAGGTGGCGCTCACGGTGCCGACACCCAAGCCCATCCTGTACCCCGTGGCGCCGCTGCCCGCTGGCCCGAACGCCGCCATGGGCGAGAAGTTCGTCGACTTCCTGTTCACGCCGCCGGCCCAGGCCGTGCTGTCGAAGTACGGCTTCGGCAAGCCCTGATCACCGTTATCGACCTCGTTCATGGCTGAAGCATGGGTCCCGCTCGCCCTGACCCTCAAGGTGGCGGGCTGGGCGACCGCGATCAACCTGCTCCTGGGAACCGCCATCGGCTATGCCCTGGCCCGGTGGCGCTTCCCTGGCCGCGACCTGCTGGACGCCGCCCTCACCCTGCCCATGGTGATGCCGCCCACGGTGCTGGGCTACTACCTGCTGGTGGTCATCGGCAGCCAGGGCGTGATCGGTGCCTGGCTCCTGCAGAACTTCGGCATCCGCCTGATCTTCAGCGTTGAGGCCGCGATCATCGCGGCCACCATCGTCTCTTTCCCGCTGGTGTTCAAGGCCGCGCGGGCCGCATTCGAAACGGTGGACCCGCAGCTGGAAGACGCAGCCCGCACGCTGGGCGTGAACGAATGGGCGATCTTCTTCCGCGTGTCCCTGCCACTGGCCTGGCGCGGCGTTCTGGCCGGCCTGCTGCTCTCGTTCGCGCGAGCCATGGGCGAGTTCGGCGCCACGCTGATGGTCGCAGGCAGCATCGTCGGCAAGACACAGACGCTGTCCATCGCCGTCTACGAAGCGGTGCAGGCCGGGCAGGACAACACGGCCAACTTCCTCGTGGTGGTCACGTCGATCACCTGCATGGCGGTGCTGCTCGGCGCTGGCCGCCTGGTGCCTGGCCGTGTGATGGTGCGCGGTTGAGGAGGCGATGGTGTACCGTCCGGACGACATGCCCAACGCCCCCTTGAACCCTGCCCACCTGGTGTGGGACGTGGCCCTGCGCAAGACACTGCGGCAGGGTCAGAGCACGTTCGACGTGGACGTGGCCTTCCAGTCCCAGGCCCAGCGGGTGGTGCTGTTCGGCCCCTCGGGGGCCGGCAAGACGCAGACCTTGCGGATGATCGCGGGCATCGTGGCACCCGACCAGGCCCGCATCGCGGTGGCCGGTCAGGTGCTGTGCGACACCGCAAACAGCATCCGCACTACGCCACAGCAGCGGCATCTGGCCTACATGTTCCAGGACTACGCACTCTTCCCCCACCTCACCGTGCGGCAGAACGTGGCCTTCGCCCTGCGCAAGGGGCTGCTCAACCCCGGCAAGGGCGTGGTGAGCGACACCGTGGACCGCTGGATCGACACCTTCGGCCTGAATGCGATCGCAGGTCACCACCCGCACCAGATCTCGGGAGGCCAGCGGCAGCGCACGGCCCTGGCCCGGGCCCTGGTGTCCGACCCTGCCGCACTGCTGCTGGACGAACCGTTCGCGGCGCTGGACAAAGGCCTGCGCCAGCGGCTGCGCGAGGAGCTCAAGGCGCTGCAGATCGAGCTGCGCCTGCCCATGCTGGTGATCACGCACGACGACGACGACGTGCGCAGCCTGGCCGAAGAAGTGATCTGCCTGGAGGCCGGGCACGTCGTCCAGCACCACCAGAACCCCCTGGCCTTCCTGGACCCGACATCCACCGCGATGACCGGCGGCGCGGCGTGAACGCCATCGCGCCAGAGGCGGAGATGGTGAGCTACCAGCCAATCGGCCGGGTGGTGGGCGGCTACACGGCGCCCGCCGGCATGCCCTTGCAGACCGCTGCCTCCCCCGACCAGCCGCTGCGCGTCGACATCGATCCCGCGTTCGCCGCGGGCCTCCGGGACCTCGAGGCTTTTGAATACGTCTGGCTGCTGACGCACCTGCACCTGGCGAAGACGCAGCCGCTCGAGGTGGTGCCATTTCTGGACACGCAATCACACGGCGTGTTCGCCACACGCTCACCCGCCCGGCCCAACCGGATCGGCCTCAGCCTCGTGCAACTGGTCGGGATCGACGGCACCACCCTGCACTGCCTGGGCAACGATCTCATGGACGGCACGCCGGTGCTCGACGTCAAACCTTTCGTGCCCCGCTTCGATGTGCGCAGCACGGAGCGCATCGGCTGGTTCGCCGATCGGCTGCAGCACCTCGATGCCGCGCGCGCCGACCAGCGCATGACCGCCTCCGCGGCCGGACAACCGACGCCCTGACCCGCCCGCCGGGCCGCAGGGTCGGCTGCTATCCTCGCCAGCTGGGCTGTGCCACCCTGGCGCGGCGAATCTGGCGGGGGCTGGTGCCGCAATGGCGACGAAGAAACGCAAGGGCAAGGAACAACTCGAGGTGCGTGGCTCCCTCTGGCTGTCCGTGGATGGGGAAAGCATCGCGGGCCACGGGCGCATCGGCTTGCTCAAGGCGGTGGGCGAACACCGTTCCATCACCCAGGCGGCCAAGGCGTTCGGCATGAGTTACAAGGCGGCCTGGGACGCCATCAACACGATGAACGAGCGTTCCACCTCGCCCGTGGTCGAGCGGGTCACCGGTGGCAAGGGCGGCGGCCACACGCGGGTCACCGAATTCGGGCAGCGGCTGATCGAACGCTACGAGCAGGTGAACGAGGTGCACCGGCGTTTTCTCCACCTGATCGAACAGGACGCGATGAACCTCGACGAGGAGTTCTCGCTGCTGAAGGTACTGAACATGAAGACAAGCGCGCGCAACCAGTGGGTGGGCAAGGTGACGGCGGTCCGCTCGGGCGCGGTCAACGACGAGATCGAGGTGGCCCTGCCTGGCGGCCTGCGGCTGTCGGCCATCGTCACGCGCGAAAGCACCGAATCGCTGGGGTTGCGCACGCAGATGACCGTGATTGCCCTGGTCAAGTCATCTGCCGTGCTGCTGGCGGTGGGCCTGGACGACGCCCGCGTGTCGGCGCGCAACCGCATTGAAGCCCGGGTGCTGAAGGTCACGCCGGGCGCCGTCAATGCCGAGGTAATGCTGCAGGCGGAAGGGGGTGTCGATGTCGTGGCCATCGTGCCGCAGGCGGCCGTGAGCGATCTCGGCCTGAGCGAGGGTGCCGCCGTGACAGCCCTGGTCAAGGCGTCCGACATCGTGCTGGCGGTCGCGAGCTGACACCGGCTGCGGCGCCGCGCGCTTCGCGGCGAGCCCTCAGGGCTGCAGGCTGGCCCCTGGCAACTCGAAACCGAAGACGCTGCCTTTTCCCGGCCCGGCGGTGCTCGCCGAAATGGTGCCGCCGTGCATCTCGACGATGGAGCGCGCCAGCGCCAGCCCGATGCCCAGGCCCGGCTGGTGCGTTTCGCTGGCGCCCTCTCCCTGCGAGAACAGCTGAAAGACGTTGTCCAGCGTCTGGGGCGACATGCCGATGCCGTTGTCGGCCACTTCCACCAGAAGGCGTTCCTGCGTGACCGCCACACGCACCTCGATCCGCCCGCCTTCCGGCGTGAACTTCGTGGCGTTGGACAACAGGTTCTGCAGCACCTGTACGAGGCGGACCTCGTCGGCGTTCACCCGGATATCACCGGAAGGCAGTTTCAGCTCGACGTCGAGCGACCGCGCATTCATCGCCGGCGCGAGTGCCTCCATGGCCTGTGTGAGCGCGTGCCGGAAATCAATGGGCCGGGGCTTGATGTGCAGCTTCCCGCTGGTGAGGCGGCCTGCGTCCAGCAGGTCGTCCAGCAAGCGCGTGAGGTGCGTCAGCTGCCGGTCGATGATGTCGCGCGAAATGCGCTGCGCCGTGTTCAGCGCTTCCTCGCGCTGCATGAGCGTGACGGCATTCCGCATGGGCGCGAGCGGGTTGCGCAGCTCGTGGCCCAGCATGGCGAGAAACTCGTTCATCCGCTGCAGCGAATGTTCCAGCTCGTGCAGCTTTCGCTGCTCGCTCATGTCGCGGGTCACCTTGGCATAGCCGAGCAGCGCGCCGCCAGAGCCGACGATGGGGCTGACCACGATGCTCGCCCAGAAGGCCGACCCATCCTTGCGCACCCGCCAGCCCTCCTCCTCCGTCTTGCCGTGCAGCAAGGCCCGCTGCAGTTGCCAGGCCGGAAGACCCTCCACCTTGTCCTCGCGACGAAAGAACAGGCTGTAGTGCTTGCCGATCACTTCCTGCGCGGTGTAGCCCTTGATGAGCTCCGCCCCCTTGTTCCAGCTCTGGATGCGGCCCTCCGGGTCCAGCATGTAGATGGCGTACTCGCGCACGCCATCGATCAGCAGACGGAACCGCTCCTCGCTCTGGAGCAGGGCTTCCTCGTGCGCGCGCCGTTCGGTCAGGTCGCGCGTCACCTTGCCAAAGCCGGTGTGCGCTCCGCTGTCATCGAACAGCGGCGTGATGACCACATTGGCCCAGAAACGTGAGCCGTCCTTGCGGATGCGCCAGCCCTCTTCCTCGTAGCGCCCCTGCGCCAGCGCCAGCTGCAGTTCCTGATCCGGCCAGCGGGTCAGCCGCGCCGCTTCAGGATAGAAAAGGGAGAAATGCTGGCCGATGACCTCGTCCGCGCTGTAGCCCTTGATCCGTTCGGCGCCCGCGTTCCAGGACACCACGTGGCCCGACGGATCCAGCATGAAGATGCCGTAATCCTGCACCGCCTCCACGAGCAGGCGGAAACGCTCGGCGGTCGCGAAATCCTGTGCTTCAACACGCTTCATGGAATGGTCTTGGATGGTTGGCGGAGCAAAAGCGGCAAGGGACTTTAGCGCAAAGGACCCACCGGTGACGAAACGTTTCAACCTGACGCGCGAACCGGGCCTGCCACCCCAAGAAAAAACGGCGACAGACCCGAAGGCCTGTCGCCGTTGAAACGTGTGAACCCTTGGAGACGCTGTCGGTTTACAGCTGGCCGACGGTGGTCGAGTTGCCGATGGCGCGCAGGCCGGCCTGGCGCACTTGCTCGGCTTGCTGCTGGGTGGCGATCACGGGGTATTCGGCGTCGCTCACGTTCACCAGGCCCAGGCGCTGCGCTTCGTTCAGCTCGGCCAGCACCTGGGTGCGGGTCTTTTCGAAACCAGCGGGCACATTGAAGGTCACGATGTCGGTATCGGGCAGCTGGCCGGCGTCGCGGGCGGCAATGGCCTGGGCACGGACTTCAGCGCGGCTCACGGTGGAGCTGGCGGGGACCTTGAAGGTCACGATGTCGGTGTCGGGCAGCTGGCCGGCGTCGCGGGCGGCGATGGCCTGGGCACGGACTTCGGCACGGGTCAGCGGGGCGTTCTGGGCCATGGCGGCACCAGCGACAGCGGTAAGAACGAGGGGCAGGAGGATGCGGGCGGAGAGTTGCATGATGGTTTCCTTGAGCGGTTTGTTGGTAACTTGTTTGCGCCGCTTTCGTTCGGCACAGGAGAGACTGTAGAAACCGGGTCTGTCGTTTTCCGAACGCGAGAATTACCGATTCGTAATGCATGAAAACCGCCAATTCCGGGACAATCCGGTGTCCCACGGCGCCGCCTGTCGGCGCTCTCCTACACCATCGCCACCCACCACTTCCCATGCGCGTGCTGGTCATTGAAGACGAATCCAAGCTGGCGGACTACGTCAAGCGAGGCCTGTCCGAGGCCGGCTACACCGTGGACGTTGCACGCGATGGCATCGAGGGGCGCTACCTGGCGCTGGAGGGCGACTACCAGTTGCTGGTGCTTGACATCATGTTGCCGGGCATCGACGGTTTCGGTGTGCTCGCGGCGCTGCGCGAGAAGCGCAACACGCCGGTGCTGATGCTCACCGCACGCGATCGCGTCGAGGACCGTGTGCAGGGCCTGGAAGCTGGCGCGGACGATTACCTCGTCAAGCCGTTCGCGTTCTCCGAGCTGCTGGCCCGCGTGGCCGCGCTGCTGCGCCGCGGCCCCGCCGCCGTGGCCGAGACCGCCACCACCCGCATGTCGGTGTGCGACCTCGAGATGGACCTGCTCAGCCGCAAGGCCTGGCGTGCCGGCCAGCGGCTGGAACTCACGGCCAAGGAGTTCTCGCTGCTCGCCCTGCTGGCGCGCCGCAAGGGGCAGATCCTCTCGCGCACCACCATCGCCGAGCAGGTCTGGGACATGAATTTCGATTCCGACACCAATGTGGTCGAGGTGGCCGTGCGCCGCCTGCGCTCCAAGATGGACGACCCCTTCAAACCCAAGCTGCTGCACAACGTGCGCGGCATGGGCTATGTGCTGGAGGAACGCACATGAACACGCACGCCATCCCGTCGCCCACCGCCACCACGGCCGCCCCTGCGCAGAAGGCCGCACCGTGCACCTATTCGATCGGGCGCCGCCTGTCCCTGTTGCTGGCGGTGCAGACCATCATCGGCCTCGGCGTGTTGCTGGCGGGCATTTACGCCGTGACCCACATGCTGTTCGTCTCCAAGCAGGACGAGGAACTGCGCGCCTATTCCGCCGTGCTGGTGGAAGTGCTGAAGGAAGCCGATGCCAAGGGTGGCGAGGCAGAAATGCGCCACAAGCTGGAGTGGCTGGCCGAGCGGCGGCCAGGCACCTTCGTGCAGGTGCTGCAACCCAATGGCACGGAGCTCTACCGCGACGCGGCGCCCACCTTCAACCCGCAGGTGGCGCCCACGCGCGAACAGCGCTTCGAGATCCCGCGAGCGAATGGTGGCGTGCCGCTGATCGGCCGCCTGGTGATCGACTGCACGCGGGACGCGCAACACGGTCGCCGCATGGTGCTGCTGCTGGTGTTGTCCACGCTCGCTGGCGGCGCCTTCGTCGCCTGGGCCACGTTCTGGCGGGTGCGCTGCAGCCTGCGGCCCCTGATCGATCTGGCGGCACAGACGCGCGCCATCGACGCCAGCCGGCTCCAGCAGCCGCTCACGCTGCCCGAACCTGTCGAGGAACTGCAACCGGTGGTCGACCAGTTCAACGGCCTCATGCGGCGCGTGGAGCGCACCTACGCGCAACTGGAAGGCTTCAACGCCGACGTGGCGCACGAACTGCGCACCCCACTGGCCAACCTGATCGGCCAGACCGAGGTGGCACTCAGCCGCGAGCGCAGCGTGCAGGAGCTGGAGGACACGTTGCACTCCAATCTGGAGGAGCTGCAGCGCATGGCCGCCATCGTCAACGACATGCTATTCCTGGCCCAGGCCGACCGCGGTGTGAAGGCGCGTCGGGGCGCGCCCGTGGCAATGGCCGAGCTGGTGCGCCAGGTGGTTGAGTTCCACGAAGCGCCCATGGAAGAGCGCAACTTGAGCGTCGACATCGTGGGCGATGCACACCTGCCGATCGACGAACCCCTGGTCAAGCGCGCCGTGTCCAACCTGCTGGGCAACGCGATCCGCTACGCCGACGCCGGCTCGCGGTTGTGTGTGCGCATTGCGAGCGAACCGGGCGACGGCGTGCGCCTGTGGGTGGAGAACACCGGGCCGTGCATCGAGGCCGAGCACCTGCCGCGTCTGTTTGACCGCTTCTTCCGCGCAGACGCCGCGCGTTGCGAAATGGAGAAGCCCCACCACGGCCTCGGCCTGTCCATCGTGGCGGCCATCGCCCGCATGCACGACGGATCCCCGGCCGCCGAATCCAGCGGTAGCACCACGCGCGTGGGCTTCAGCCTGCACGCCCGCCCGGTGGCGGGCTGAACCTCAGTCCGCCAGAAACAGTTCCTGCAGGTCGCTGAGGAAGTCGAAGCCACGCTCGGTGGGCCACACGCGCGTGGCATCGCGCGCGATCAAACCCTTCTGCTCCGCCTGCGCCAGCGCGGGCGCAATGCTAGAGAGCGGCAGGCCGGTGCGCTCCATGAACTGCAGCAGGGTGAAGCCTTCCTTGAGCCGCAGGGCATTGAGCATGAACTCGAACGGCATCGCCTTGCGGGAAACCTCTTCGGCGCTCACCACCGCGTTGCCCGCGATCGCGCGCTCCATGTACAGGCGCGGCTCGCGCACCCGCACCGGCCGCGCCACGCGGTGCGCAAAACTCAGCTTGCTGTGCGCGCCGGCGCCAATACCGAGGTAGTCACCGAACTGCCAGTAGTTCAGGTTGTGCCAGCACCGATGGCCCTCGCGCGCGTAGGCCGACACCTCGTAGCGCTGCAGGCCGGCTTCGCCGGTGAGCTCGGTGATGCGGTCCAGCATGTCCCAGGCCTCGTCTTCCGGCGGCAGCGTGGGCGGGTACTTGGCAAACCAGGTGTTGGGTTCGAGCGTGAGGTGGTAGATGGAAATGTGCGGCGGCGCGAACGAAAGAGCGGTGCGCACATCGGCTTCGCAGTCGGCCAGCGTCTGCCCCGGCAGCGCGTACATGATGTCGAGGTTGAAGGTGTCGAAGGCCTGCGCGGCCTCTTCCACCGCGGCCATGGCCTGCGCACGGTCGTGAACGCGGCCCAGCGCTTTCAGGTGCACGTCGTTGAAGCTCTGCACGCCGATGGACAGGCGCGTCACGCCCGCTTCGCGAAACGCACGGAAGCGGTCCTTCTCGAAGGTGCCCGGGTTGGCCTCGAGTGTGATTTCCGCGTCGGCCTCCAGCCGCAACATTGCACGCACGTCGCCCAGCAGGCGGTCGATCGCGGCCGGCGAGAACAGGCTGGGCGTGCCACCACCGATGAACACGCTGTGCACGGTGCGGCCCCAGATCAGGGGCAACGAGGCAGCAAGGTCGGCGCGCAAGGCATCCAGGTAAGCGGTTTCCGGCAGCGCCTCGCCTGGTGCGGCAGTGGCGCTCCACTCGTGCGAGTTGAAGTCGCAGTACGGGCACTTTTTCAGGCACCACGGCAGGTGGATGTAGAGCGACAGCGGCGGCAGGCTCTGCAACTGCAGGGTGCCCGGCCGCATCCAGTGGCGCACATCGTTCCACACCGCATCCGGCTGGCCTGCGGATGCCGGCTGGCCACCCGGCCAGGACATCGGCACGCCGGTGGAATCGCTCATGACAGGTCTGGCGGCGCGGGCGCAAACCAGCGCTCACGCATCAGGTCCAGCATCTGCTGCGCCGCTCGGCCACGGTGGCTGTTGGCGTTCTTCACCTCGGTGGGCAGCTGCGCAAAGGTCTTGCCGAACGCGGGCAGGTACATCACGGGGTCGAAACCAAAACCGTTGTCTCCGATCGGCTGCCGGGCGATGAGGCCCGGCGCACGGCCAGTGGCCACGAGCGGCTCGGGATCGTCGGCGCTGCGCAGCGCGACCAGCGTGCTGACCAGCGCGGCGCGGCGATCGGTCACGTCCACCATCTGCTCCAGCAGCGCCCGCACATTGTTGCCATCGCCCTTTTCGTAGCCGAACTGCGTGGCGTAGTAGGCGGTGTCGACACCCGGCAGGCCACCAAAGGCCTCGACGCACAGGCCCGCGTCATCGGCCAGCGCGGGAAGGCCGCTCTCGCGCGCGGCATGGCGCGCCTTGGCCAGCGCGTTCTCGATGAACGTGCGGTGCGGCTCGGGCGCCTCCGGAATGTTCAGATCGGCCTGGCGCACCAGCTCCACACCCAACGGCGCGAACAAGGCCTGCAGCTCCGCAAGCTTGCCCTGGTTGTTGGACGCCAGAACCAGCTTCATGCCAGGTCCAGTGCCTCGCGCTGCGCCGCCACCAGGTCGGCAATGCCTTTTTCGGCCAGGGCCAGCAGCGTGTTCATTTCGTCGCGCGTGAACGCGGCGCCTTCGGCCGTGCCCTGCACTTCCACGAAATGCCCGGCACCGGTCATCACCACGTTCATGTCGGTGTCGCAAGCCGCGTCTTCCACGTACTCCAGATCAAGCAGCGGCTTGCCACGCAGGATGCCGACCGAGATCGCGGCCACCTGGTCGCGGATCGGCGACACGGGGAGCTTGCCCTGCGCCATCAGCTTCGCCACCGCGTCGTGCGCGGCCACGTAGGCGCCCGTGATGCTGGCGGTGCGTGTGCCGCCATCGGCCTGGATCACGTCGCAATCCAGCGAGATCGTGCGCTCGCCCAGCGCCTTCAGGTCGAACACGGCGCGCAACGAACGGCCAATCAGGCGCTGGATTTCCTGCGTGCGCCCGCTCTGCTTGCCTTTGGCGGCCTCGCGGTCGCTGCGGGTGTGGGTGGCGCGCGGCAGCATGCCGTATTCGGCGGTCAGCCAGCCTTCGCCACTGCCGCGCTTGTGCGATGGCACCTTCTCTTCCACCGAAGCGGTGCACAACACCTTGGTGTTGCCGAACTCGATGAGCACGGAGCCCTCGGCGTGGATGGTGTAGTGGCGGGTGATGCGCACCGGGCGCAAAGCATCGGCGGCCCGTTGGCCGGGTCGGGTCATGTCGCTCATGGGGAAACCTCGGGAGTTCAGGAATTGCGTTCGGCCGTGCGGCGGATCGCGGCATTGATTTCGGCAATCGAGCGTTCGATCGCCGCGTCGTCCATGTCTTCGATGGAAGGGTCGGGAATGCCCGACTGGATGGTGGAGGCGAACACGCCGTCGTCGATGTCTTCGGTCGACACACGGGTGGACTGGAATTCGTCCGCGGTTTCCCACTCCATTGCCAGCACGGTCACGTTGTCGCAGCGCGGGCCACCGCGCTTGAGCGCCATTTCGACCAGTTCGGGCACCGCCTGTTCCAGCGGCCGCTTGGACAGTTCGGAAGTGATCTCCTCGTCGCTCACCGTGCCCCAGAGCCCGTCCGAGCACAGCAGCACACGGTCGCCCTGCATCAGATGAACCGGGCCGGAGAGATCGAACACCGGCTTGGCGGGTGAGCCCAGGCAGGTGAAGAGGATGTTGCGGTTGATGTGGTCGGTGGCGCGGCCCAGGTGCTGCTGCTGCTCCATGTAGGAGTGGTCGCGCGTGCGCGTGAGCATTTCGCCGTGGCGCACCACATACAGGCGCGAATCGCCGCAGTGCACCCAGTGCACGTGGTTGCGCTCCATCACCGCCGCCACCAGCGTGGTGCGCGGCGTGTCCAGCATGCCTTTTTCGGCGGCATACCGGATGATCTGGTGGTGCGCGGCCATCAGCGCACTGGAGAGGAACTCCGGCACTTCCCGTACTGTGGGGTTGGCCGCCTTCTGAAAATAGGCAGAAAAGGTCTGCAGCGCGAGTTGCGCCGCCATCGCGCCTTCAGGGTGCCCGCCCATGCCGTCGGCCAGCACGAACAGACCCGACTCCCGGGTATAGGCATAGCCCATTCGGTCTTCGTTGCGCTCCCGGCCGCCCTGGCGGCTGATCTGATAGACCGAGAACTTCATCGAAATTTGGTCGCGGCGTTGGTGGACTTGCGCAAGGACTTCTTGTTGTCGGACACGATGTTGTCGAACTGCAGACGCATTTTCTCGGCGACAGTGAGCTTGGTGTAACTGCGCTCGGTCTCGCGGCTCAGCTCTTTCTGCAGCGCAAACACCGACTGCGGACGCGACAAGGGATCGAGCGACATGCACCACTCCACCACCTCGATGAGGTTGTCGGAGTACACGCCACGCAGGCGTGACAGCGCGAGCGAGAGGCGGTCTTTCTCCAGCCGCTGCGGCGCGTCGTTGGGCGGGTAGCCCTGCATGCTGGCGTAGATGCAGGCGCCGATGGCGTAGATGTCGGTCCACGGGCCCATGGACGAGTCGCGCCGGTACATCTCGGGCGCGGCGAAGCCGGGCGTGTACATCGGGCGGATGAAGTTGCCTTCCTTGCTCAGCACCTCGCGCGCGGCACCGAAGTCGATCAGCACCGAACGGTTGTCGTCGGTCACGAAGATGTTGGCCGGCTTGATGTCCAGGTGCAGCATCTTGTGCTGGTGCACGATGCGCAGGCCGCGCAGCACCTCGTCGTACAGCGAGCGGATGGTCGACTCGCGGAACACCTTCTGCTTCTTGAGTTCGCGCGCGGTGATGATGAATTCCTGCAGGGACGCGCCCTCCAGGAAGTTCATGACCATGTAGACGGTCTCGTTCTCGCGGAAGAAGTTGAGCACGCTCACCACCGACTGGTGGGAAATCTGGGCCAGCGCGCGGCCTTCTTCGAAGAAACTCTTGAGGCCCAGGCGGTACAACGAGAGCTTTTCAGGCTGCACCTGTGGCAGCAGCTCACCCGGTCCCCGCGAGGCCAGCGAGGAAGGCAGGTATTCCTTGACGGCAACCTGCTGGCCTTCCGTGTCCACCGCCAGGTACACCACGCCAAAACCGCCGGCCGCCAGCTTGCGGACGATGCGGTAACCGCCGATCACGGTGTCCGGGGGCAGCGGTGCAGGTTTGACCTTTGACATAATTACGGATGGTTTCCGGAACGCCTCGTTTTGGACCAATCACCCTGATGGGCAAAGTTCAATGCCAGTTTACAGCATGACCGGCTACGCCTCGGCCCACTCCAGCGGGCCGGCGGCCCCGGCCAGCGCCGATTCCAGCCGCGAAACGCAGGCTGGCGTGGGCCTCGAAATCCGCTCGGTCAACAGCCGGTTTCTCGACCTCGCCTTCAAACTCCCGGACGACCTTCGGGCCACCGAACCGGCCCTGCGCGAGCTGCTGGGTGCCCGCCTCAAGCGCGGCAAGGTGGAAGTGCGCGCATGGATAGAAGGCCGGACCGACACGGTTCCCCGCACACCCAGCCCGCTCGACCTGCAGAAGCTCATGGGGCTCCAGGACAACGTGAGGGCCTGGTTGCCCACGGCCCCGCCGCTGTCCGTGGCCGAGGTGCTGCAACTCACCTCGCGACAGCAGGGCAACCCGGGCGAGCTCAACGATGCCCTGATGTCGCTGGCCCAGACCGCCATTGACGCGCTCACCAGCGCGCGGGAACGCGAGGGCAAGCGTCTGGCCGCCATGCTGCTTGACCGGCTGGGCCAGCTGCGCCAGCTCGCCAAGGACGCCCAACCCCTGATTCCCCAGTTGGTCGAGCAACAGCGCCAGCGCTTCCTCGACCGCTGGAACGAAGCCCTGGGTGCCACCGCGTCGGCCCAGGGTGGCGCCGTCACGTCGGACATGGCTCAGGACCGGGCACTCACCGAGGCCACGGCATTTGCCATTCGCATCGACGTGGCCGAAGAAATCACCCGCCTCGACTCCCACCTCACCGAGATCGAGCGGCTGCTGAAAAAGGGAGCGGAGGTCGGCAAACGGCTGGATTTCCTCATCCAGGAACTGCACCGTGAGGCCAACACCCTGGGCTCGAAGTCGTCCAACCTCGAACTCACCCGCATCTCGGTGGACATGAAAGTGCTCATCGAGCAGATGCGCGAACAGGTCCAGAACATCGAATAGACATGGAATATCCCGGAAATCTTTTTGTCGTTGCGGCTCCCAGCGGAGCCGGCAAATCCAGCCTGGTGAAGGCCTTGATGGAGCTCGACTCCCGCGTCGTGCCCTCGGTGTCCCACACCACGCGCCCGCCCCGGGGGCAGGAACTGCATGGCCGGGAGTACTACTTTGTCAGCAAGGAAACCTTCGACCAGATGGTGATCCAGGGGGCGTTCCTGGAATGGGCGATGGTGCACGGCAACCGCTATGGCACTTCCAAGATGGCCATCGAGCAGCGCATCAACCAGGGCGCTGACGTGGTGCTGGAGATCGATTTCCAGGGCGCCATCCAGGTCAAGCGCATCTTTCCCAACGCCGTGCTGATCTTCATCCTGCCGCCCAGCTGGGAGGAATTGCGGTCCCGGCTGGAACGCCGGGCGGAAGACACCGCCGAGGTGATCGAGTTGCGCCTGCAGAATGCCGCCACCGAGATGGCGCACGCCAAGGAATTCGACTTCGTTATAATCAACGAGTTGTTCGAGCGGGCCCTGTTTGATCTCAAGGCCATCGTCCATGCCCAGCGGCTCAAGTTTTCCGCTCAGCGCATCGCCCGCAGCGATACCTTCCGAGCGCTCAACATCCTCTGATTCACCGCCCATTTCCCCGGAGCCCGCCCATGGCACGCATCACCGTCGAAGACTGTCTGGAAAAGATTCCCAACCGCTTTCAGCTCGTGCTGGCCGCCACGTACCGTGCCCGCATGCTGAGCCAGGGCCATGCGCCCAAGATCGAGAGCAAGAACAAGCCCGGTGTGACCGCCCTGCGCGAAATCGCTGACGGCAAGGTCGGCCTAGAAATGCTCAAGAAAGTGCCTCTCTGAGGCTTTTCCAGCAGCACCAGAAAAACACCGCAACGCGGTGTTTTTTTTCGTCCCTGTTTTCTGGGTATTCAATGCCGCGTGCACAGTCTCTGTGCATGGATTCAGCGGGGTCCATCGTCTCGCGCTAAAGTATGCGGATGATCACCGAGGCCGACAACGGCATCCTTCAGCCTTCTGCCGAGCAGGCGCACCCGGCCGCCAGCGCCGCTGCGGCCAGCTTTGCCGCGCTGCTGGGCAAGCTGGACTATCTCGGACCGGCGGACATTGAGAGCATCCGGCAGGCCTACCGATTCGCGGACGAGGCCCACCTGGGGCAGTTGCGCAAGAATGGCGACCCGTACATCACGCACCCTATCGCGGTGGCCGCGCAATGCGCCGAATGGAAGCTCGACGCCCAGGCCTTGATGGCCGCGTTGATGCACGATGCCATCGAGGACTGCGGCGTCACGAAAGAGGATCTCGTGGAGCGCTTCGGCGCCCCGGTGGCCGAGCTGGTCGATGGCCTCACCAAGCTGGAGAAGCTGGAATTCGACACGCGGGAACAGAACCAGGCCGAGTCATTCCGCAAAATGCTGCTCGCCATGGCGAAGGACGTGCGGGTCATCCTGATCAAGCTCGCCGACCGCACCCACAACATGCGCACCATGGGCGACATGCCGCGCTCGAAGTGGCAGCGCATCAGCAGCGAGACCCTGGAGATCTACGCCCCCATCGCTCACCGGCTGGGTCTGAACTTCACCTATCGCGAACTGCAGGACCTGGCGTTCCGGTTCCTGCACCCCTGGCGCTACGAGGTGCTGGCCAAAGCCCTGAACAAATCGCGCAACCGGCGCCGTGACCTGATCACGCGGGTGCAGCGCGAAGTGGAAGCCGACTTCGTGCGGCACGGCATGAGCGTGCGCATCATGGGCCGGGAGAAAACGCTGTACTCGGTCTACCGCAAGATGGACAGCAAGCACCTGTCGTTCTCGCAGGTCACGGACATCTACGGCTTTCGCATCATCGTGCCCGAGCTGACCGATTGCTACACCGGGCTGGGCGTGCTGCATCAGCTCTACAAGCCGCTGCCGGGCAAGTTCCGCGATTACGTGGCCATCCCCAAGGTCAACGGCTATCAGTCGCTGCACACGACGCTGATCGGGCCATTCGGCACCAACATCGAATTCCAGCTGCGCACCCACGCCATGGATGTGGTGGCCGAATCGGGCGTGGCAGCCCACTGGCTGTACAAAGCCAGCGAACCCAACAGCGACACCTCGCAGCGGCTGGGCACGCAATGGCTGCAGTCCCTGCTGGACATCCAGCAGGAAACGCGCGACGCGGCGGAGTTCTGGGACCACATCAAGATCGACCTCTTCCCCGACGCGGTCTATGTGTTCACGCCCAAGAGCAAGATCATGGCGCTGCCGCGCGGCGCCACCGTGATGGATTTCGCCTATGCCATCCACAGCGACGTGGGCAACCACACGGTATCCGCGCGCATCAACGGCGAGCAGCGTCCCCTGCGCACGGAGCTCACGAACGGCGATGTGGTCGAGATCGTCACGGCAGACAAGGCCGAGCCCAACCCGGCCTGGCTGTCTTTCGTCAAGACGGGCCGCGCACGCTCAAAAATCCGCCACCACCTCAAGACCGTGGCTCAGGAAAAATCGCACGACCTGGGCGAACGCATGCTGGGTCAGGCCTTGCGCTCCGAAGGCATTGCAGCCCTGCCGTCCGAGGAAGGGCCTTACCACGCGACCTGGGAAAAGTTGCTGCGCTTCACCGGCAACAAGTCGCGCGCCGAACTGCTGTCCGACATCGGCATGGGCAAGCGCATCGCCAACATGGTGGGCAAGAAGCTGGCCGTGCTGCTGGCCGAGACCGGCCTGAAGCCAGACGCCCTGCTGATCAGCACGGAGCGCTACGCCAGTGGCGAGGACGAGTCGGTATCCCAGGGCGTCGTCACGCTCGATGGTAGCGAGGGCGTCTCGGTGCAATACGCCCCCTGCTGCAGGCCCATCCCGGGCGACCGCATCGTCGGCTATCTGGGCCGCGGAGAAGGACTGGTTGTGCACGCGGAGGATTGCCCCACCGGCAAGCGCCTGCGCTTGCGCGATGGCGAACGGTTCCTGGAAGTCGAATGGGCCGATGAGCCGGTGCGTTCGTTCGATACCACGGTGATCGTCACCGTCACCAACGGCAAGGGCGTACTCGCGCGCGTGGCGTCGAGCATCGCTGCGGCCGAGGCCGACATCACCCATGTGGACATGGGCGACGAACCGGCGCAGACCGCCACGGACATCCGCTTCTCCGTCGCAGTGCGCGACCGCCAGCATCTAGCCGATGTGCTGCGCAGCCTCAAGCGGACCACGTCGGTCCTCAAGGCGCAACGCTACAAGCCCTGATTCAGTCTTGTGAGCCAGGTGGCGGGTACTGCACTTCCAGTACCTCCAGCTCCTGCACGCCGCCCGGCACAACCAGCCGCACCACGTCGCCAACGCGCGCCTTGAGCAGCGCGCGTGCCACCGGCGATATCCAGCTGATCTGCCCCTGGGCGCTGTCCGCTTCGTCCACACCGCGAATGGTCACGGAGGTTTCCCGCCCAGCGTCGTCCGCGTAGGTCACTGTGGCGCCAAAGAACACCTGATCGCCACCAAAGTGCAGTGAGGGATCCACCACCTCCGCAATCTCGAGCCGCCGTGTGAGAAAACGGATGCGGCGGTCGATCTCGCGCAGGCGCTTCTTGCCATAGAGGTAGTCGCCGTTCTCCGAGCGGTCGCCGTTGCTGGCCGCCCAGTGCACGATCTCCACGATCCGGGGGCGCTCGTCATCCATCAGCGTGAACAGCTCGGCGCGCAGACGGTCGTAGCCCGCGCGGGTGATGTAGTTCTTGCCGCCCGGCGCGGGTGGTGTGGCCGAAGGCAGATCGTCTTCTTCGTCAGAATCCGTTTCGCGGGTGAAGGCTTTGCTCATGGTGGCGACATCCTCGCGCAAAAATGAAAAAGCCCGCAGCTTGTGGCTGCGGGCTTTCATATGGTGCGGCTGGCAGGATTCGAACCCACGACCCCTTGGTTCGTAGCCAAGTACTCTATCCAACTGAGCTACAGCCGCGAAGCCTCGCAGTATAGCAGGCTTTTTTGGTAGGCCGTGTTGGACTTGAACCAACGACCAAAGGATTATGAGTCCTCTGCTCTAACCAACTGAGCTAACGGCCCGAAAGCACGCGATTGTAGAGGGCCCTACTTGTGGTGGCTGAGGGCGTTACCAACCAGCTTGGCGGTGACATCAACAATCTGGATCATGCGCTCGTACGACATGCGCTGGGGCCCGATGACGCCCAGCGTGCCCACGACCTGACCATCCACTTCATACGGAGCGGTGACCACGGACAGGTCTTCGTAGGGAACGACCTGGCTTTCGCCGCCGATGTAGATGCGCACGCCGTCGGCCTGGGCCGATACATCCAGCAGACGGATGAGCTGGGTCTTCTGCTCGAACAGGTCGAACATGCGCCGCAGGTTCCCCATGTCGCTGGAAAACTCGCTGACCGACAGCAGGTTGCGTTCGCCCGACACCACGACCTCATCCTGCGCCTGGTTGGCATCGGCGCCGATCTCCACCGCAGCTTTCATGAGATCAGCGATCTCCCCACGCAAGGCCTCGACCTCGGTCTTGAGCCTTTCGCGCACCGCCTCCATGGTGAGCCCTGCGTAATGGGCATTGAGGAAGTTGGCGGCTTCCAGCAGTTGGGACTGGGTGAAGCTCACCTGCGTGTGGATGATGCGGTTCTGCACATCGCCTTCGGGCGAGACGATGATCACCAGCACACGGCGCTCGGACAGGCTGAGGAATTCGATGTGGCGGAACACCGAGGCCCGCCGGGGTGCCACGACCACGCCGACGAACTGCGAAAGGTTGGACAGCATCTGCGCGGCATTGCTGATGACGCGGTGCGGTTGCCCCGCCTCGATGCCCGGCGCGGTAATGTCGTTCACCGCCGACAGGTTTTCGCGGCGCACGGTGAGCATGGTGTCGACGAACAACCGGTAGCCACGTGCCGTGGGAATGCGACCGGCAGAGGTGTGCGGGCTGGCGATGAGCCCGAGTTCTTCCAGGTCACTCATCACGTTGCGGATGGTGGCCGGCGACAGCTCCATGCCAGCGGCCCTGGCCAGCGTCCGCGAGCCCACGGGCTGGCCGTCGGCGATGTATCGCTCGACGAGGGCCTTCAGCAGCAACTTGGCGCGGTCATCCAACATGGCGCCATTCTAAGTACGGATACCCCCGCAGTACCGCTGGCACACAGGGTTTCATGCCATTCCGGCACAGTTGAGCTGTGTTGTAATTTCCTGATGACCATGCCAACCGACACCCGGTCCAGGACCGCCCGCAGGAACCGACCCCTGCGTTTCGCGCATGTGGTCATCGTGGGCAAGTACCATGCACCCGGCGCCCGACACGCGGTGGACGAGATTGCACACTTCCTGCACGGCGAGGGTTGCGACGTCTCGCTGGACAAGGACACCGCCGCCAACACCGGCCTGCTGCAGTACCCGGCGCTGGATGTGCCTGCCATGGGCGAGGCTTGCGACCTGGCCCTGGTGGTGGGCGGAGACGGCACGATGCTGGGCATCGGGCGCCAGCTGGCCCGCTACGGCGTGCCGCTGGTGGGCATCAACCAGGGGCGCCTGGGTTTCATCACCGACATTCCCTTCGATGGCTACCAGGACAAGCTGGGGCCCATTCTCCGGGGCGAGTTCGAGGAAGACGCCCGCGCCCTGATGGCGGCCACGGTGTGGCGCGATGGCCGCTGCGTGTTCGAGGCCACGGCGCTCAACGACGTGGTGGTCAACCGCGGCGGGGCGGCCAGCATGATCGAGTTGCGGGTGGAGGTGGACGGCCATTTCGTGGCCAACCAGCGCGCCGACGGTCTCATCATCGCCTCGCCCACCGGCTCCACGGCGTATGCGCTTTCCGCGGGCGGCCCCCTGCTGCACCCCGGCATTGGCGGCTGGGTGATGGTGCCCATTGCCCCGCACACGCTCTCCAACCGGCCCGTGGTCATTCCCTCGCACAGCGAGATTGCGGTGGAAATCGTTTCCGGCCGCGAGGCCAGTGCCAACTTCGACATGCAGTCCCTCACCAGCCTGTTGCATGGCGACCGCATCGTGGTGCGCCGCTCGGAGCATGCCCTGCGCCTGCTCCACCCTGTGGGATGGACTTACTTCGACACCCTGCGCAAAAAACTGCACTGGAACGAAGGAAGCTGAAAGCCGGGTCAAAATAGCGGCCTGCCCACCTTCCCTTCAACGCCGCGCCCCGCACATCCATGAGCCTCAGACGCATCGTTTTGCGCGACTTCGTCATCGTGCAGTCCCTGGAACTGGAGCTGGGCTCTGGTTTCAGTGTGCTCACCGGGGAAACCGGCGCTGGCAAATCCATCCTGATCGATGCGCTGCAACTCGCGCTGGGCGCGCGGGCAGACAGCGGTGTGGTGCGCGACGGCGCAGCGCGTTGCGACATCGCGGCCGAATTCGATGCGCCCGCTTCCATCGGCCCATGGCTCGAAGAACAGGGTTTCCCGGTAGAAGAGGGATTGCTGCTGCGCCGGACCGTGGACACCGAAGGCCGCAGTCGCGCCTGGATCAACGGCAGTGCGGCCACGGTGACCCAGTTGAAGACGCTGGCCGATGGCCTGGTGGACATCCATGGCCAGCATGCCTGGCAAAGCCTGACGCGGGCCGACGCGGTGCGCGATCTGCTCGACGCCTACGCTGGCATCGACACCGGCCCGGCCACCCGTGCGTGGGCCTCGTGGCGGCAGCAGCGCAAGGCGCTGGACGCCGCCACTGAAAAGCAGAACACGTTGCAACAGGAGAGCGAGCGCCTGTCCTGGCAGATCGCCGAGCTCGACAAGCTCGCGCCGCAAGCCGGCGAATGGGAGGAGCTCAACACGCAGCACAGCCGGCTGGCCAACGCCCAGGGCCTGCTCGACGCGGCGCAAGTCGCGGTCAACGCGCTGGACGACGACGAGTCGAATGCCGCCACCCTGCTCCACCGCGCGTTGACGGCCCTGCAGGCCCATGCACACATCGAACCGCAGTTCGCCAGTGCCATCGAAGCGCTCGAGGCCGCACTTGCGCAAGTGCAGGACACGGTGCACGGCCTCCACCAGTACAGCCGTCACACGGAACAGGACCCCGCCAGCCTCGCAGTGCTGGACCAGCGTCTGTCGCTCTGGGTGTCGCTGGCACGGCGCTACCGCCGCCCGCCCGAAGAACTGGCCGACGTGCACGCGCAGTGGAAAGCCGAACTGGCCCGGGTCGATCAGGCTCTGGATCTGGATGCCTTGCAACGGGCCGAGCGCGCCGCATGGAAGACGTTCACCACCGCGTTGCAAGGCATCACCAAGGAGCGGCAGAAAGCGGCGCCGCGATTGTCCAAGGCCGTGACCGCCAGCATGCAGACGCTGGGCATGCAGGGCGGCGTGCTCGAAGCGGCGCTGCTGCCGCTGGACGAACCCCAGGCGCACGGCGCGGAGCAGGTCGAGTTCCGGGTGGCCGGGCATGCGGGTGCTGCGCCCAAACCCGTGGGCAAAGTCGCGTCGGGCGGCGAACTTTCGCGAATCGCGCTGGCCATTTCGGTGGTCACCAGCCGCCTCGGCCAGGCCCCCACGCTCATCTTCGACGAGGTGGACTCCGGCATCGGCGGGGCGGTGGCGCACACCGTGGGCCAGCTGCTGCGCCAGCTCGGCAAGGACCGCCAGGTGCTGGCCGTGACCCACCTGCCGCAGGTGGCCGCTTGTGCCGACCACCATCTGCTCGTGAGCAAACAGGCGGTGGGCCGCCAGACCCAGAGCACCGTACAGCCCATCGCCACCGACGCGCGCGTGCGCGAACTGGCCCGCATGCTGGGCGGTGGTGAACAATCCGAAATCTCGCTGGCACACGCCCGCGAAATGCTGGCAGCCTGACGTGCCGCACCGAAGATGACCGTCCCGGAAACCCCCTCCATCCACCTGGTCCTGATCACCGGCATGTCCGGCTCGGGCAAGTCGGTGGCGCTCACCGCTCTGGAAGACGTGGGTTTCTATTGCGTGGACAACCTGCCGCCCGAGCTGCTCGAATCCTTCATTGAACTGGAACAGAGCAACCAGGCGGCCCGCGTGGCGATCGCCATGGATGTGCGCAGCGCCGCTTCGCTGCCGGGCCTGCCGAAACGCCTGGCGCAGCTGCAACAACGCCCCGACCGCCCGGTGCAGCTCACCACCGTGTTCCTGGACGCCACCACCGAAACCCTGGTGCGCCGTTTCTCGGAAACACGGCGCCTGCACCCCCTCTCGCTCAAACAGGCCCACGACCAGCACCGCGCACTGACCGACGCCATCGAGCACGAGCGCGAATTGCTGGGCGAATTGCGCGAGCAGGCACTCGTGTTCGACACCAGCCTCACCCGGCCCACCCGCCTGCGCAGCCAGATCAAGGACCTGCTGGGCGCCACGCAGGCACCGCTGACCCTGGTTTTCGAATCTTTTGCCTTCAAGCGCGGCATCCCCATGGACGCCGATTTCGTGTTCGACGTGCGCATGCTGCCCAACCCGCACTACGAGCCCGAACTCAAGCCGTTGAGCGGGCTGGATGCACCCGTGGCCACCTACCTCGCCGCACAGCCCGAGGTGGTGCAGATGGAGGAACAGATCAACGCATTCCTGCGCCATTGGCTGCCACAGATGCTGCGTGACCACCGCAGCTACGTCACGGTGGCGATCGGATGCACCGGCGGCCAGCACCGTTCGGTCTATCTGGTGGAGCAGCTGGCCAGGAGCTTCGCGCCTGACTGGTTCACGCGCGCACGGCACCGCGAGGACGACAACTGGCCCCGGCCAGCCGGTCAGACAGCAGGCGAACCGGGCTGAACCAGGCCCGCCAGCAACTGGCGGACCGGCGCAGGAAGGCCGAAGTCGGCCAGCGCGACTGCAGAAACCCACTGACCAGGCGGCAGGCCTGCCACGTCTGATTCCAAAGACAGGTCGAGCAACAAGGGGTGCAAGCGCAACTCGCGATGCGTGAGGCTGTGAGCAACCGCTTCCAGAGCGCGCAACGCACTGTTGAGCGAAGCTGGCACCGCTGCCTGCAACGCCTCATCGTCCGCGAACACAGGCGGGCAGTACAGGCCCGCCCAGATTCCGCTGTCGGGCCGGCGCGCCAGCCAGAAACGGGCATGCCCATCCACACCGATGTGGCGCACCACCAGCAACCACCAGCTCTCGAAACGGCGCTGCAGACGGCGGGTCTTGACGGGAAAGCGATGTGTCTCGTCGGCGGCGTGGGCCCTGCACTCACCTCGCACGGGGCAGCGCCCGCACAGGGGCTTGGAACGCACGCACACCGTTGCACCCAGGTCCATCAGCCCCTGCGTGTAGGCGGTCATGTCATCGCGCCCCGGTGCCACAGGCAACAGGGCCTGCGCCAGCGTCCAGAGTTCGCGCTGCGGCCCGACCTGCGCCAGATCGCCTTCGAACGCCAGCAGCCGGGACAACACCCGGCGCACATTGCCATCCAGTATGGAAATGCGCTCGCCATGGCAGAAGGCCGCTATCGCCGCGGCGGTGGAAACGCCGATGCCCGGCAGGGTCTCCAGTTGCGCTGCGGTGTCGGGAAACACGCCGTTGTGTTCACTCACCACCGCCTGCGCGCAGCGGTGCAGGTTGCGAGCGCGGCTGTAGTAACCCAGTCCGCTCCAAAGCGCCATCACGTCGTCGGGTGAGGCCTCGGCCAGCGCACGCACATCGGGGAAACGCGTCAGGAAACGCGGGTAGTACGCCAGCACGGTGCTGACCTGGGTCTGCTGCAGCATGACCTCGGACAGCCACACGCGGTATGGGTCACGCGTGTGCTGCCAGGGCAGACCGCTGCGGCCCGAATGGCGTTGCCATTCGATGAGCAAGGGGGCGAATGCGGTGGGCAACGCCGACCTGGTCGGCGCCTTCGAGCCGGCTTCCCGGCTCATGCCACCAGGGCTTCGTCGGACGGCTCTTCTTCAGGAGCGGCCAGCAGGTGGTCGGTCAGCTCGGCCAGCTTGGACTCAAGCTGATTCAGCTCGGCCTGGTGCGCCTGCAACTCGCGGATGCGTTCATCCAGGCCGCCAGCGGCCTGCTGGATGCGGGAGACGGCTTCGATGCGGCGGCTGAAATTGCGGCGGCGCTCGCGCAGCTGTGCATCCAGCTGAGCGGCAGCCGACTTGTTCCAGAGCTCCACCTCATTGACCGCCGTTTCGTACACCACGCGCAGGCGGCTCATGAGCGCGCGCGCGAGCCGCTCGGCGAACTCGGGCTGGGCCAGACGCAATGCGTTGCCCAGACTGAGGTACTGAAGATGGCTTTTCTCGATGAGATCGAGATCTTTCAGGTACTGCGCCAGCCGCGGCGGGCTGGGTGCCTGCAAGGAGAAGCCGTATTCGGCGTTGAGGTTCTTGAAGCTGCCTTCAAGCATCGACTGGATGTCGCCTGCCATGCGATCGGCCTTGCCCAGGTCGGCGCGCAGGCGATCAAACGTGTGGTCATACGCGCGGCGCACGCCGAGCTTGATGCCAGGCTGCTTCAAGGCCTTGCCCAGTGTGGCGACCTCGGCCTTGAGGTGGGAAGAACTGAGCATGGCGAAGAGGTCCTTGAGCAGCCTCAGGTGCACCGAGCGCACCGCCTGGATCTTGGCGCCGCTGGCGTCGAAATCGGCCTGTTCCTGTTCGATGCGCAAACGCATCTGCTTGATCACGCCAGAATTCTTGCCCCGCAAGCCCTCGAGCTCCTGGATCTGCTCCACCAGATCGCGCGCACGCGTGTGCACCATCCGACCGGTCTCGGTGCGCAGCGCCTGGATGCCATTGGCCACGGCCGCACCCAGGATCTTGCGGCGCTGGCCGAGCAGGTCGACGCCCAGCGCGGTCTCCAGTTCCATGAGGTTGCTGGCCGCGAGCAGCTTCTTGTCCCGATGCACCTTGGCCAGCAGGCCCTTCTGAGCCGACACAGCCAGCACCTGGCGAGGAGACATGCCCAGAATTTCAGCGGAGTCGGTGCGCTGCGAAGCAATCTGCAACTGCACCTGCTCGGGCGAACTCAGCGCGTCCCACATGGTGTCGATCTTGTTGAGCACCACGAGCCGCGACTCTCTTCCCTCGCCCAGCACCGCCAGGTGCTGACGCCAGATGGTGAGGTCGGATTTGGTCACGCCGGTGTCGGCGGCCAGGATGAACACGACGGCATGCGCCTGCGGCAGCAGGCTCACGGTCAGCTCGGGCTCGGCGCCAATGGCGTTGAGGCCAGGGGTGTCCAGAATCACCAGACCCTGCTTGAGCAGCGGGTGCGCCATGTTGATCAGGGCATGCCGCCATTTCGGCACCTCGATCAGGCCATCCGCACCCGGCAAGGGGTTGTCTTCCGGCACCTCTTCATGCCAGAACCCGAGCGCCGCCGCTTCCGACTGCGTCACGCGGCGCACCTCGGCGACCTTCTGGATGGCACGCGCGAGCTGCTTGGGGTCGTTCACGTCCAGATCGACGCGCTCCCACTTGTCCAGCGCGTTGCGCCAGTCCTGAAGCGACTGCGGCTGCAGGCGCGTCTCGATGGGCAGCAGCCGCAGGCACGGCGGCACTTCAGCGTCGTAGCCCAGTTCGGTCGGGCACATGGTTGTGCGGCCCGCGCTGGCCGGCATGATGCGGCGGCCGTAGCCGGCAAAGAACACGGCGTTGATCAGTTCGGACTTGCCACGCGAGAACTCGGCCACGAAGGCCACCATGATCTTGTCGTTCTTGACCTGCGCGT